>Ga0115565_10000460_pt1 | contig 35530 bp, 38 predicted proteins | sample COGITO_mtgs_1105_FD_87199 | JGI IMG/M metagenome (GOLD analysis project Ga0115565, IMG submission 87199) | Pelagic marine microbial communities from North Sea - COGITO_mtgs_110530 | ecosystem: Environmental > Aquatic > Marine > Epipelagic | place: Germany:Helgoland, sampling site Kabeltonne... | reverse complement strand
CAAGTTGGCTCGACGCACCTGACCCAAATGCTGTTAATATCTTACTCGACCCTGGGTTAGCATTTGGCACCGGTACACATCCAACGACAGCATTGTGTCTTCAATGGCTTGATAAGTTTGATGCAAGCAATGCAACCGTCATTGACTTTGGATGTGGCTCTGGAATATTAGCAATAGCGGCTTTGATGCTTGGCGCAACGCGAGTGGTCGGTATTGATATTGACCCACAAGCGCTCCAAGCTAGCATGGACAATGCTCAACGTAACAACGTGCAGGACCGACTCGAAGCCTACTTACCGGAACATGCACCCAAGCTCGCAGTTGACCTCGTCATGGCTAATATATTGGCGGGCCCACTAAAAGAGTTGTCCTCAGTTATTACCCAATACTGCAAAATAGGCGGTCACTTGATAATGTCTGGCATACTTGCTGAACAGGCTGACTCGGTAATAGATGCCTACAAAGATCACTTTGACTTTGACGCCATCGCCCAACAGGGCGAATGGGTTAGGCTAAGCGCAAAACGCATTAAATAGAACTAAAACCTATACCTTAGACAAAACGGTTTATGCCCACCTGTGCTTTCGGCAATTATTTTTTGCCATTTGTGGGCACAACGGAATGTTGTAACTATCTGATGCAAGTCAAAAACTTTTAAGTCAAGTCTCAAAACAAAAAACCGCTCAAAAAATATACTTTGCAAGTCATTCAAAAATGAGTAATATACGCGCCCTTGCCAAAACGGTGGTAAGTTGACTGACCAGTTGGGAGATAAATTTGCTGCAAATTGGCCCCTATAAATTAGAGAACAATTTAATGCTTGCGCCTATGGCTGGGGTTACTGACCGTCCGTTTAGACAGCTCTGTAAGGCAATGGGTGCGGGACTTGTGGTGTCTGAGATGCTATCAAGTAACCCACGTGTTTGGCACACCCAAAAGTCGCAACAGAGAATGAATCATGACGGTGAATCTGGGATCCGGTCCGTCCAGATTGCAGGTTCAGAGCCGGAATTGATGGCTGAAGCAGCGCAATTCAATGTTGAAAACGGTGCACAAATCATCGATATCAATATGGGTTGCCCAGCAAAGAAGGTGAATAAAAAGTTAGCAGGTTCTGCACTTTTACAGCATCCAGATTTGGTCGAGGCCATCGTCAAAGAAGTTGTAAATGCAGTTGACGTACCTGTCACCCTGAAAATTAGGACAGGCTGGGACACCGATAACAAGAATGGTGTTCACATCGCTCAAATCGCCCAAGATAATGGAATTAAATCACTGGCGGTGCATGGAAGAACGCGAGCGTGTATGTATAAAGGACAAGCAGAGTACGACACGATTAAGCGAATAAAAAACGCAGTGTCGATACCGGTCATCGCAAATGGTGATATTACCAATGCTGATGATGCGAAATTTGTGCTCGAATACACCGGTGCGGATGGTTTGATGATAGGAAGAGGCGCTCAAGGCAATCCTTGGATTTTTCGCCAAATTCTTCATTTTTTAGCAAGCGGTGAGTATTTAGCAACGCCATCGTTAGAAGAAGAGCATCATGTGATGATAGATCATGTTCACAATGTTCAAGAATTTTATGGCGATATAATGGGCGTGCGCATCGCTCGTAAACATGTGGGCTGGTACATAGATAGACACGACCCACAGCGCAAGTTTCGACAGTTGTTTAATGCGATTGAGGATGCACAATCCCAGACTAATGCATTGACAGACTTTTTTAGCGAGCTGAGTACGGAAAGAGCATTACTAGCTCATCCGGCAGCTTAACTTTTATATTATTAGAGCAGTAAATAATTATGTTTGATCAAAATTTGACTTCACACTTCACCACAACGGTAACATCACCTACTCAAACCCCCACGCAAAAGCCATTGCGTGCATCAGTTAAGCAGGCTGTTAATAAGTATTTGAAAGAACTTGATAATCAAGACATCGATAACTTATACGAACTAGTGTTGGCCGAAATCGAAACACCGTTATTAGAAGAAGTAATGACCTATACGCGTGGCAACCAAACCCGTGCTGCCAACTTAATGGGAATTAACCGCGGTACATTGCGCAAAAAGCTAAAACAATACGGTATGAACTAGGCCCTAAAAGGCCAACTAGTAATTTGAATTGATAATAAAAAGAGTACGAATTTCGTGCTCTTTTTTGTTATTATGCGCCGCAAACTTTATCACGATACCGTCAGCGTTCGCTGCGACTTGTGCATTCCAATAAGTAAAAAGAGAAGTCGATGCAAAATCTTAGATCTATCAAGACCGCACTACTAAGTGTCTCAGACAAAACTGGCATTTTAGAGCTGGCTAAATTTTTAGCCCAACAAAATGTTAAAATTTTATCTACCGGCGGCACAGCGCAACTGTTGCGTGATAATGATATCGCGGTAACTGATGTTTCAGAACATACAGGTCAGGACGAAATTATGGATGGTAGAGTCAAAACCTTACATCCAAAAATCCACGGCGGTATTTTAGGTCGACGCGCTATTGATCAAGCAGTCATGCAGGCTCAAAACATCGAACCAATTGATTTGGTGGTAGTTAATTTGTACCCCTTTGCTAACACCGTTGCTAACCCAGCGTGCAGCTTAGAAGATGCTGTTGAAAACATCGATATTGGTGGGCCAACGATGGTGCGCGCCGCAGCAAAGAATCACAACGACGTCACCATTATAGTTAATACACAAGACTACAGCACCGTTATCGACGAAATCAAGCTAACGCAAGGCGTCAGTTTTGCAACTCGTTTTGACTTGGCAATTAAAGCCTTTGAACATACCGCTGAATATGATGGCATGATTGCCAACTACTTTGGCAACAAAATTGAAGCTGCGGCTCACGGTTGTGCTGACGATTGTGATCATCATCACAGCGAATTTCCGCGCACATTTAACCTCCAAGTCAGCAAAAAACAGGACCTCAGATATGGTGAAAATAGCCATCAAGAAGCCGCCTTTTATGTAGAAAATGATATTCAAGAGGCATCTGTTGCGACTGCCGTTCAAATTCAGGGTAAAGCACTATCGTTTAATAATATTGCCGATACCGATTCTGCATTAGAGTGCGTCAAAGAATTTGAGCAACCTGCCTGTGTTATTGTTAAACACGCTAACCCATGCGGCGTAGCGATTTCTGATACTTTGTTGGACGCTTACGATAAGGCCTACAAAACCGACCCTACCTCAGCTTTTGGCGGCATTATAGCGTTTAATCGTGCATTAGACGCCGCAACCGCACGAGCTATTGTAGATCGCCAATTTGTTGAAGTTATTATTGCTCCAAGTGTCAGTGAAGAAGCTAAGATTGTTATCAGTGCTAAACAAAATATCCGCTTGTTAAGCTGCGGTGACTGGCACGGGCAACTTACTGACGGTTACGACTTTAAGCGTGTGAATGGCGGATTGCTGGTTCAGGAACGTGATTTTGGTATGATTGAGATAGAAGATTTAACAGTCGTTACCGACATAGCACCTACACAGCAACAGCTGCAAGACTTATTATTTACATGGAAAGTCGCCAAGTACGTCAAATCAAATGCCATTGTATATTGCAAAGATGGCATGACTATTGGGGTTGGCGCAGGTCAAATGAGCCGAGTCTATTCAGCTAAGATAGCGGGTATCAAAGCGGCAGATGAAAACTTGGTAGTCGAAGGGTGTGTAATGGCCTCTGATGCGTTTTTTCCGTTTAGAGACGGTATTGATGCAGCTGCAAAAGCGGGAATAAAAGCCGTCATTCAACCTGGTGGTTCAATGCGCGACAATGAAGTTATTGAGGCTGCGAACGAGCACGGTATTGCAATGGTATTTACCGGCATGCGTCACTTTAAACACTAACTACTATCAATACGACCACTATAACGATAGCCACTTGAAACAATATTAGGAAAGCTTTATGAAGGTACTCATAATCGGCAGCGGCGGCAGAGAACATGCGCTCGCCTACAAAGCTGCACAATCAAATATGGTCACGACTGTTTACGTTGCTCCAGGTAATGCAGGAACGCATTTAGCAGACAAGGTGCAAAATATAAGCATTAACGCTGACGACAAACTTGCGCTATTGCAATTCGCAAAGACCAACAATATTGGATTAACGATTGTGGGCCCAGAGGCGCCTTTGGTGGATGGCATTGTGGATTTGTTTACTCAACATGGTCTTAAAATATTTGGACCAACGCAAGCCGCTGCGCAATTGGAAGGTTCAAAAGCCTTTGCCAAGGATTTCTTAGCACGTCACAACATTCCGACTGGCGCTTACGCTAATTTTACCGACGTAGAAGCAGCCCTTGATTATGTTAGGCAACAAGGAGCACCGATCGTTGTCAAAGCAGATGGTCTTGCTGCGGGCAAAGGTGTCATCGTCGCGATGACGTTAGCTGAAGCGGAAGCTGCAATCAAAGATATGTTGGCTGACAATGCTTTTGGAAGCGCTGGCAGTCGTGTCGTTATTGAAGAGTTTTTGGACGGTGAAGAAGCAAGCTTTATCGTTATGGTAGATGGAAAAAACGTACTGCCGTTTGCGACAAGTCAAGATCACAAACGCGCCTATGACAATGACCAAGGTCCGAATACTGGTGGAATGGGCGCATATTCTCCTGCCCCCGTAGTCACGCCTGAGGTATACCAGCGTATTATGGATGAAGTGATTTACCCCACCGTAAACGGCATGGCAAGCGAAGGCAATCATTACACAGGGTTTTTGTATGCAGGCTTGATGATCGATAGCAACGGTGTCGCAAAAGTGATTGAGTATAACTGTCGGTTTGGCGACCCAGAGACTCAGCCAATCATGTTGCGCTTAAAATCTGACCTTGTTGGCCTGTGTGTTCTTGCTTGTAATAAGCAATTGGATACTGGCAATATCGAATTTGACCCCCGCGCTGCTGTTGGCGTTGTGCTCGCGGCTGGCGGTTACCCTGGGAGCTATCCCAAAGGACAGGCAATCAGTGGACTGGATGAGGCAGCGCAACTAGAGGGTAAAGTTTTTCATGCAGGTACTGCCAACCAAGGTGAAGATATTGTTACTAATGGCGGCAGAGTATTATGCGCGACTGCGCTTGGTAATACAGTGCTACAGGCGCAACAAAATGCCTATGCATTAGTTAAGACAATTGAGTGGCCGAACCTGATGGTTAGAACCGACATAGGCTATCGTGCAATTGCGCGTGAGCAATCCCAATAATGCATTATTGCAGGGTGGTTCTTGGGTTCAGATGCAAAAACATCTTGACCCAAGGATCTAGCTTGCTTATAACTGTAAGACCGCTAACGCAAGATCAGCCCCTAGGTAATCATGTCAGTTAAACACCCCATTATCGCGATCACCGGTTCATCTGGTGCTGGCACGACGACCACAACCAACGCAATAAGACATATTTTTCGTAACTTGTCAGTCAATGCGGCTTCAGTTGGTGGCGATAGTTTCCATCGCTTTACACGGCCAGAAATGGAAGTAGAAATTCGAAAAGCGCAAGAGCAAGGTCGTCATATTAGTTACTTTGGACCACATGCTAACGATTTTGAATTACTCGGCAAACTCTTTCACGAATATGGTGAAACAGGCAAAGGTCAGCATCGAGAGTATTTACATACGTTTGATGAGGCGGTTCCATTTAATCAAATGCCGGGAACATTTACACCATGGCAAGACTTGCCGTCCAACACAGACCTACTGTTTTATGAAGGGTTGCATGGCGGTGTAAAAACAGACGATGTAAATGTTGCTTCTCATGTCGATTTATTGGTCGGCATGGTCCCCATTGTAAACCTCGAGTGGATTCAAAAAATTGTGCGTGACACTACTGACCGCGGTCATTCAAGAGACGCCGTAATGAGCAGTATCGTGCGCAGCTTAGATGACTACTTTCATTTTATTACGCCACAATTTTCGCGCACCCACGTTAATTTTCAACGTGTGCCTACCGTCGATACTTCTAATCCGTTTAGCGCCCGAGAAATCCCCACTCAAGATGAAAGTTTTGTGGTGGTTAGATTTCGTAGAGAAATGAAAAACGTAGACTACCCTTACTTGCTAAAAATGATTGATGGAGCATTTATGTCTAGAATCAACACAATCGTCGTTCCTGGGGGAAAAATGGGGCTCGCAATGGAGCTTATTTTGTCCCCACTAATAGAAGAATTACTAGATAAAAAACGACGCGCGGGATATCAGGTTGACTGGGTATCTGAAAATTAGTTTGCTATTTTACGAATACAGTCTGTATTTTTACTTTATAAAACAAATTATTATAAATGCGAATATAAAATACACACAGATTAATTGCTTTTAGGCTAAATAGCCTATTGTTCTAAACGCTTATTTTTTAGTCTTTTTTGTTCCATAGGCTAAAAATTTATAGTCAAAAAAATAAAAAAACTGTTATACTATTTGAGTAGTGAAAAAGAGCTGAGTTTGATTGCGTACTTAGCTCAAACCGCCGGTAACGGCGGTTTTTTTTCGCCTATATTTTAGCGGCTATACCTTATCCAAATTCATCCTGTGATAAAGACTAATCAACTCGTTAACACCTCATATCTTATGCCGCCGGCGTGACCGCTTGGCCACCAATAATTGTTATATCTTGCCCCCCTCGTCATTTGATACACTTTGTAACAAACGAAGCGTCAGAGTTACTTTCCCAATGTTTTGGTTTGTCCTATAGTAACTGTCACGATTAGTTAGGGTGCTCTTCTAGGAAAAGAAAATGGGTCAGGAAACTTCAAAAATTTTAGTCGTTGATGATGATATGCGCCTGCGTTCATTGCTAGAGAGGTATCTAATTGAACAAGGTTATCAGGTCAGAACTGCGGCAAACAGCGAACAAATGGATCGCTTATTAGAGCGTGAAAATTTTCACCTGATAGTCTTGGATTTAATGCTGCCCGACGAAGACGGCCTGTCTATTTGTAGACGCTTACGTCAACATCAAAATCAAATCCCAATCATTATGCTAACGGCTAAAGGCGATGAGGTCGATCGCATCATCGGGCTTGAAATGGGCGCTGATGATTACTTGCCCAAACCTTTTAATCCTCGAGAGTTACTCGCCCGTGCAAAAGCGGTGTTGCGTCGAAAGACGACAGAAGCCCCCGGGGCGCCTTCACAATCAGAGCAAATAGTAACTTTTGGTGCATATAGACTTAACCTGGCCACCCGTGAAATGACCGGAGATGGCAAACCTCTTACCCTCACAAGCGGCGAATTTGCGGTCTTGAAATCCTTGGTCACTCACGCCCGTGAACCGTTATCTAGAGACAAACTAATGAATTTAGCTCGAGGCCGTGACTATAGTGCGCTCGAACGCAGTATCGATGTGCAAGTATCACGACTCAGAAGAATGCTTGAGGAAGACCCCGCTAACCCAAGATATATACAGACCGTTTGGGGATTAGGCTATGTGTTTGTGCCTGATGGCGCGGTCAATTAGACGCTGTGTCAAGGAACGCCTTATGACGGATTCTTTATAGATGCGTTTATTACCCCAAAGCGCATTTGGTCAGACTGTCGTACTAATCGGCGGTTTGTTATTAATTAACCAAATAGTAACCTACTTATCGGTCACTTATTATTTTATTCGGCCTAGTTATCAGCAAATTAATACCCTGGTAGCCGCTCAAGTTGATACGATTTTTTTGCAAAAACTGCATCGTCAAGATAACCCTAATCGTCAGGCTTTTGAGACACTCACAGGAACTCATTTTCACAGTCAACAAAGCGCCTTGGACGCAGGATTAGGCAGTGCCACATACTATCAATTTATGTCCGAACAAATATCTGATCAGTTGGGTGGGCAGGCAGATGTGAGAGTCGCGATGGGCAGCCAATACTTAATTTGGATCAATCCACCGCAACAAAGAGACTTGTGGATCTCGATACCGATGCAGGGCATCGAAGACACTCACTTGTCGCCGCTAACTATTTATCTTTTTGTGATTAGCATTTTGAGCGTCGCAGGTGGATGGATATTCGTCAGACGCTTGAATAGACCTTTGCAAGCCTTACAAAAAGCGGCACGACAAGTCGGAAAAGGACAATTTCCAGACCCATTAGCATTAGAAGGCAGCACTGAAATGATTGCTGTTACAGAAGCATTTAACAAAATGTCCAAAGGTATACGCCAATTAGAAAGTGATCGAACTTTGATGACGGCAGGCATATCGCACGACTTGCGCACTCCCCTCACGCGTATCAGACTTGCGAGTGAAATGTTGCCGGACGAGCAAGACTGGATAAAAGACGGTATCGAACAGGATATTGAGGACATGAACGGTATTATCGATCAGTTCATAGACTACGCTCGGCAAGATCAACAAGAAGCAACCGCAGACGTTGACGTCAACGATTTAATCAGAAGTCTGTATCAGGTAAGAGAATTACAAGAGCACTACCAGATCACGCTAGCCTTGTCACCTTTACCTAGTGTCAAATTAAGACTAGTAGGCATCAAACGCGTGCTTGATAATTTAATCGAAAACGCGCTTAGATACGGCAGTTCACACATTAACATTAGTACACACGTAGACACACAACACAGAACAATTATTTGTTATGTGCGTGACTATGGCAAAGGCATACCTGAAGCACAAATTCCCTCTCTGTTTGCGCCCTTTGCGCAGGGCGATAAGGCTAGAGGCACAGTGGGTTCTGGCTTGGGCTTAGCGATTGCAAAACGTATCGTCGAAAGCCATGGCGGAGAAATGCTGTTTAGCAATCATCCAGAGGGCGGTTTACAGGCAGGATTCAAATTGCCCTACACCGAATAAATATTATTTACTCGCGCTACTAGGACACGCTATGCTTTGAACCAGCACTTAACCTCGCACGGCTCTTACCTTGCCTAGCAATGTGTACATGAGTAATACGCCTATCCCCGCAATAACGCCATCTTAATTAATGTTTTACAGGCTCTATGTCATGATTTTGATTGTGTATGTTTTCAACATCCACCGCGTCATACTTATATTCCGCATGACAAAATTGACAGTTCATGACAATCGCACCTTGTTCTTGAATAATGTCGAGCAACTCACTTTTAGCAACACTGCGAAGCGCATTGGCGCTGCGTTGTTTCGAGCAATCGCAATGAAAAACAACATGCTGAGGATCATATAAACGCACCACTTCTTCATGATACAAACGATGCAATAAATCCGCGCTAGGCAGCGTAAAAACTTCGTCTACAGAAAGCGTTTTTGCTAACACACCTAAGTGATCAAAATCAGGATTATCGTGCGCCTGAGACGTCTCACTTGTCTCGGGCAGCACTTGCAACAGCAGCCCTGCTGATAATGGTGTATCGTCTGTAAACTGGGTGTATAACTGGATTTTTGTCAGCAATTGCTCAGATTGAAAAAAGTAGTCTTCTATGCACTCAGCGAGCGAAGGCTTGTCGAGTGCCACGATCCCTTGGTAGCGCTCGCCTTCTCTTGGTGCTAACGTGATAGCAATATAGCCCTTGTGAAACAAACTGGCAAAATCACTTGGTAAATCTTCTACTGATTCGTCCCATCTGGCAACACCGCGTAACTTCTGGTCGTGAGAGCCGTTGATTACCGCATAATTTACCAAACCTTCGCTGTGAATTTGCATTGAAATTTCTCCTTCAAACTTCAAAGTAGCGGTCAACAAACTAGACGCCGCCATTAACTCTCCCAACAGACGTTGAATTTGGAGTGGGTAATGATAAGACGCCAAGATTTCCTGAAAGCTGTCTTGTAAGCGAACAAGCTCACCGCGTACGTTTTTTTTCTCAAATAAAAAACGGTCTAAACTGTCAAATTTAATTGTCATATAACGACTCTATTGTTGTTTGAATTTAATGATTTGTCTGCGTTGTTTTTTGTCTGGCCGATTGTCTGGACGAGGACTATGAAAGATACTCAGTTTTCTGGCCGCTGCGTTTTTCTCGCGCAGCGCGATGCTCTCATCCGTTTCCTCATACATTAACTGCGCTAAGGCGGCGCTTCTTCGTTGCCCAGCCACCTGTTTTACAACAATTGTTTTTATATCAAAACCACTTGGAACCTTAAGCAAGGCGTCTAACTCAATCACTCTGCTGGGTTTGGTCCTTTGATTGTTGTACTGCACTTTTCCTGACTGAACCAAGTCTCGAGCGATACTGCGCGTTTTGCAAAAACGAGCTGCCCACAACCACTTATCAAGCCTGACATCGTTTGCGGTATCGGTTGCGCCCGAGCGCTCCGATCGCACTTTATTACCAGGGGTATTTGCACTTTTTTGTTTTTTCATAGTCTCTATTTAGTAATATTTCTATCACGTTTTACGTTTAGTGTTGTAGCCATACTCACGACTAGCTATGATGTGCGATGTATTTTTGTATCTTATTAACAAATTTGTGAGAATGACAGTCGAAAATTTTTCTTTTGCACCGTTTAATCGTGCATATCAACAGCATCAAGATAAGTTAATTCTATTGATTGTAGTTTTACTTTCTCTATATCTTATTGCATTTTTGGCAGAGCTAACATGGCGACTAATCGACAATTCTCAACAGCCAAGTACACAACTTGTTACGCTAACAGCAACTCAACCCAATACCAATAACAGTTCGCCGACAATTAACACTAGCGCCCTCAAGCGTGCAAAACTATTTGGTGACGTACAACAGGTTGTTGCGCCCGTTCAACAGGTACAGGAAGTTACCGAAGCGCCAGAAACAAAGCTTAACCTTACCTTGACGGGAGTGGTGTCTAGCTCAGATGAAACACAGGGTGCCGCCATTATAGAAAAAAACAACGTTCAGGTAACATACGGCATTGGCGAAAAAATAGAAGACACTAACGCAACATTAGACAAAATATACATTGATAGAGTGATCATAAAAAATCGCCTAGTACGAGAGACGTTGATGCTAGATGGGATTGATTTTGATGAGGCTAATAGTCAAAATAATCGAACGCAGGGTAACACGGGTCGAGCGACTGTTCTAACCAGCAGTGGTAGCGGCCAAAACAACAGCATCGGTCCGCGCAAAGTTACCGCGAACTCGGAGATACAAAAAATGCGGGAGTCGATGACCGAATCACCGACCAGCTTTGCGGATTTTATATCAATCCAACCGCATTCTCCACAAGGACAGCTAATAGGCTATCAAGTATCACCGGGTAAACAGCCAGAGCTGTTCACCCAAATTGGCTTGCGCAGCGGCGACATCATTACTCAGATAAACGGCTTAGACTTATCTGATATTCAACAATCGATAGAAGCGATAGAGGTATTAAAAGAGTCTCAATCGCTACAAATGGACATTATTCGTTCTGGTGAGCCAATGTCATTAGATATTGATATGCCAACTCCTGAAGACGTATAGATAAAGGGCAGTATATATGAGGCTCAACAGCCAAGCTTGGAAAAAGGTAAAACGAACATTACAGGCCTCACTTTTTGTGGCGGCATTAAGCGCACATTTCACCTTGAGTGCCGTTGAATATTCGCCCAATTTCAAGAATACCGAAATTACCGAGTTTATTAATATTGTCGGTAAAAACCTGAAAAAAACGATTATTGTAGACCCCAACGTGCGCGGTAAGATAAGCGTGCGCAGTTATGATTTACTAACAGAAGAACAGTACTATCAATTTTTCTTAAATGTACTTCAAGTGTACGATTATGCAGTAGTAGAAATGCCGTCTGGTATCTTAAAAGTAGTACGATCCAAAGACGCCAAAACCTCAAATATTCCAGTAGTTGAAGGCGCCACACTAGATGGCGATGAAATGATTACGCGTGTTATGCCCGTATACAATGTTCCTGTACGAGAACTAGCACCGATCTTACGCCAACTAAACGACCAAGCAGGCGGCGGCAACGTGGTTAGTCATGACCCTTCCAATGTAATGATGCTGACCGGTCGCGCGGCGGTCGTTAACCGCCTAGTCGAAATTATAGAACGCGTCGACCGCGCTGGTGACGAAGAAGTAGAGGTCATAAAACTAAATATGCCTCAGCCTCAGAAATGGTGCGTATTATTGAAAGCATCAACAAATCCCAAGCTGCCAATGTAGGCAAGTCTGAGCCACGCGTCGTCGCCGATGATCGCACCAATAGCATCATTGTAAGTGGCGATATTAAGGCTCGCCAACGCTTGATAAACCTAATCAAACGCATGGATGAAGAATTAGAATCAAGCGGCAATACGCGCGTAATCTTCTTAAACTATGCGCGCGCTGAGGACCTAGTCAAAGTATTGCAAGGCGTAAGTGCAACTATTCAAGCTGAAACCAAAACCACTGGCACTCAAAGTCGTCGCAGTGGCTCTAGCCGCGACGTTAGCATTGATTTCCACGAAGATTCCAACTCGCTCGTAATCACTGCCGAGCCAGATATGATGCGTTCATTGGAAGAGGTCATTAGGCAACTCGACGTGCGTCGCGCGCAAGTCCAAGTAGAAGCCATTATTGTTGAAGTATTCGAAGGGGATGGCACTACGTTAGGTGTTCAATGGGTTTCTGAAAGCGGTGGCGGTACGCAATTCACTAATGGTGTTGTGCCTGTGGGCTCCTTGGGCGTTGCGTTAAGACAGGCTGAAGACCGCGAAGTCAAAGGCAACACATTGACGCAAAATGGTGTATCAGTAGACACTGTTAACACGGTAGAAGGCAATCTGACTCCGCTAGCGCAACTGCTAGGGGGCGTTAATGGCATGATCGCGGGTATCGTAGAGAATGGTTGGGGAGCGGTAATTCAAGCGGTAAGTACCGATACCAACTCGAATATACTCGCGACACCGCATTTAACTACATTGGATAACGAAGAAGCTTTCTTTATTGTTGGACAAGAAGTACCGATTATCACCGGTTCATCTACCGGTTCAAATAACGCCAACCCGTTCCAAACCGTAGAGCGTAAAGAAGTGGGTATCAAGCTTAAAGTCACACCTCAAATTAACGAAGGAGACGCGGTGCAAATGGTCATCGAGCAAGAAGTCTCTAGTATCAGCGGCGCAACCTCTGTCGATGTTTTGCTTAACAAACGCGAAATCAAAACCACTGTCATCGTTGACGATGGCGGGACCATTGTTTTAGGTGGTTTGATTGATGACGCCGTGCAAGAAAGCGTCGCCAAAGTGCCTATCTTAGGTGACATTCCGTTTATTGGTCACTTGTTCAAATCCACCTCGACGAGCACTAGCAAACGAAACTTGATGGTGTTTATTAGACCCACGATTGTGCGCGACGGCATGACGATGAATAAGATCAGTCATCGCAAGTACAACTATATTCGTGCGCAGCAACTCGATAGGCAGGCCGATGGCATTCCATTGATGCCCAATACATCAGGTCCTAGTTTACCCGCATGGGACGACGCCTTGACATTGCCACCTTCTTTTGAAGATTTCATCTTGAACAAAGAAAAAACGCAAGAAGACGATAACGAATGACAGTCGATTCGAGCCAATCATTGTCGAATAACGGTGAGCTAAATGACTTAGTTGCCAGTGCTGATGTGCTCGCAACTGACGGCGCGTTGAGCGCTGATACACCTAATGACGGCCAAATACTGGCAATCGATGCTGTGCAGTTACCTTTTGGTTTTGCAAAACGCTTTCAGGTTTTGCTAGACGCCGATACCGACCCAACGACGTTAATGCATACTCAACAAACACCGTTGGAAGTGTTTAGCGAAGTGCGAAGGTTCCTTTCCGAGCCGATGCAATTGCTAATGGTTGCCGAGGCTCAATTTGAGACCTTGTTAACTAACTCATTCCAACGTGATTCCACCGCGGCCAAACAGTTAATGGAAGACATCGGCAACGAGAGCGACTTGTTTGCCTTAGCAGAAGACCTGCCTGACACCGAAGACTTATTAGAAAGCGAAGATGATGCGCCTATCATTAAGCTAATAAATGCCATGCTAGGCGAAGCGATCAAAGAAGGCGCATCAGATATCCATATCGAAACCTTTGAAAATCAATTGGTCGTGCGCTTTAGAATTGACGGTGTGCTGAGAGAAATTTTGCGCCCGAACCGCAAAATGTCATCAATGCTGGTGTCTAGAATAAAGGTGATGTCAAAAATGGACATCGCCGAAAAACGGGTTCCGCAAGACGGCCGCATCAGCTTGAGAATCGCTGGTCGCGCTGTTGATGTGCGAGTATCTACGATGCCCTCTAGTCATGGCGAGCGAGTCGTGCTGCGTTTACTTGATAAAAATAACGCAAGACTCAACCTCAAAGACCTTGGCATGACCCTCAACAACCGTGATCATTTTTCTAACCTGATCAGAAAGCCTCACGGCATTATGTTGGTTACGGGGCCAACTGGTTCTGGAAAAAGTACCACTTTGTACGCCGGTTTAAGTGAGATAAATTCGAAAGACCGTAACATATTGACAGTCGAAGACCCGATAGAATTCGACCTTGAGGGAATTGGTCAAACTCAGGTTAACCCCAGAGTTGACATGACGTTTGCGAGGGGTTTACGCGCGATATTACGACAGGATCCTGATGTCGTGATGGTGGGTGAAATTCGCGACGTAGAAACTGCTCAAATCGCGGTCCAGGCAAGTTTAACGGGTCACTTAGTATTATCGACCTTACACACCAACACTGCTGCAGGCGCTATTACGCGACTAGAGGATATGGGTATAGAGCCCTTTTTGTTATCCTCTAGTTTGTTGTCGGTGCTATCCCAACGCCTCGTTCGAACACTGTGTAAAAGCTGTAAAAAACCACATATACCAACGCCAAAAGAAAGAGAAACGCTGGGTTTAGGCGCTGATGAAGCACATACTATTTTCTCACCAGTAGGCTGTCCACAGTGCACTCAAACGGGCTATCGCGGCCGCACGGGTATTCATGAGTTGTTGATTATAGACGATAAAATTCGTGAAATGATGCACGAAGGCAGAGGCGAGCAAGCCGTAGAGAAATACGTACGAACATTTACGCCGAGTATTCGTCAAGACGGCTGCGACAAAGTCATCCAAGGCATCACTTCACTCGAAGAAGTGCTTCGCGTAACAAGAGAGGAATAATATGGCAGCCTTTGCATATAAGGCGATGTACGCCAACGGAAAGGCTAAAAGTGGCGTACTCGAAGGTGATAATCCACGCCAAATTCGTCAGCAACTTAGAGACTTAGATTTAATTCCAATTGAAGTTGAGCAGGTTGCTGAGCAAGAAAAGAAAAGCCAAGCCAAGTTTACCTTTTTCAAAACCAGCATTTCAGCAGCAGAGTTGGCACTATTGACGCGCCAAATGGCAACATTAATCGAATCAGCATTGCCCATAGAAGAGGCCTTACAAGCGGTGGCCGAACAATGCGAAAAGCCTCGCCACAAAAACATGATGATGGCAGTGCGCAGCAAAGTTGTTGAGGGTCACGCATTTGCCGATGCTTTGGCAGAATTTCCTCACGTATTTGATGACTTATACCGCGCGATGGTCGCTGCGGGTGAAAAGTCTGGGCACTTGGATTTAGTCTTAAGTCGATTAGCCGATTACACTGAAAAGCGCCAACAAACGCGCTCTCAAATTACCCAAGCCCTAGTCTATCCCTTGCTGATGATGTTTTTTTCGTTTGCCATTGTTATTATGCTGTTGACCATCGTCGTACCTAAAATCGTGGGACAATTCGAAAACATGGGGCAAGAACTGCCGGGCATAACTCAGTTTTTAATTGCAATTAGTGAGTGGGTGCAAAACTATGGCATCTTTGCAGCGGTTTTTATCGTCTTCGCGGTGATTGGTATCAAGCGCTTATTAAAAGTGCCCAGTGTGCGGATTAAGTATCATCAACGACTGCTGAGCCTGCCATTTGTTGGTCGCTTGTCACGAGGCATCAACACCGCAAGGTTCGCGCGAACCTTGAGTATATTATCGGCAAGCGCGGTGCCTTTGCTAGAATCGATGCGTATTTCAGGTGATGTATTAGAGAACCTTTACATCAAAGATAGGGTCAAAGAAGCCGCAGCAAATGTAAAAGAGGGCGCCAGCCTCAGAAATTCTTTAAGTAAAACCAAAATTTTCCCGCCCATGATGATGCACATGATTGCGTCTGGCGAAAAGTCAGGTGAACTGCAGCAAATGCTGGGGCGCGCCGCAGACAATCAGGACCGCGAGTTTGAATCTGTCGTCGGCATGTCACTCAAGGTCTTCGAGCCCATGCTGATCGTAAGTATGGCGGCAATTGTACTATTTATCGTGATGGCTATTTTGCAGCCCATCCTAGCTCTCAACAATTTAGTAGGTTAATAAATGAATGCTCAACTAACAATAACTCGTCTAAACCCGCCACGGCAAATAGGTAAACACGCACAAAAAGGCTTTAGTCTCATAGAAATAATGGTCGTACTGTTTATTATTGGCATAATGGCGGCACTAGTGGCGCCGCAAATACTGGGCAATCAAGAAACAGCACAAATCAAAAAAGCCGCTGTTGACATCCAGCAACTGGAGGGCGCATTAGAAATGTATAAATTGCGCACCAATCGCTTTCCTACCACCGAACAAGGACTAGAAGCGTTGGTAAGTGCTCCGACGATAGATCCCATTCCGCGTAATTATCCTGACGACGGTTTTATTCGCCGCCTACCTCAGGACCCTTGGGGCAATCCTTACCAATTACTCAGTCCAGGTGAAATCGATACGATCGATATTTATTCGTTTGGCCCTGATCTACAAGAGGGTACGGATGATGATATCGGCACTTGGAATATCAACGATTACCTCCAGTAACCTAGACTGCTATGCGCTTGCAAAAAGGTTTTACCTTATTAGAAATCATGTTAGTGCTAGCGTTAATGGGCATTGCGATATCAATCATAAGCTTTACTAACAATGGACAAGCGCCTGATAAGCAATTAGAGCAAGAGAGCAAACGCTTGCAGGTCGTATTTGATATGGCGAGCGATTACGCCGTACTTAACCAACTTCAAATGGGCTTGCTAGTGGATCAAGAAAAATCCATATATACCTTTGTTCATCTTGATGAAGACAACAAATGGACGGTTATTGAAGGCCAAAAATTGTTTGAAGAGTATCAATTACCCGAAGAATTTACCCTCGCAATTGAACTAGATGGCTTGCCTTGGCAAAGCGACGACAGCTTGTTTGACCAAGAAGTATTTGACGAAGAGCTCAGCGTTAGCAACGATGGCGTACAAATTGGTAACCAAGAAGATATCGAACCACCACCGCCACAAGTGTTTATTTTGTCTAGCGGTGACATTACCCCGTTTGAACTAACGATTGGCTTTGAACCTAGCTTTTCTGACCAGCGGGCTTTGTATGTATTGTTGCAGGGGCAAGACTTCACGCCGCTGATTCGCAAAACGTTAGACGAACCGCTATGACACCGTTAACGCTTGCCAAATACACACAAACTAATAGACACATCAAGCGTGGTCATCAAACCGGCTTTACGCTGATTGAGGTTATGGTGGCGCTGTTTATATTTGCGGTGACTGGCACCGCTATTCTCAAAACGACCGCTGAGCACCTTAACTCATTAGGAAAGATTGAAGAGATCACCTTTGCCACTTGGGTTGCCAACAATCGACTGACTCAGGTCACGTTGGAAACTAGCACCACATGGCCGCCCAAGAATGGCCAAAAAGGCGAAAGCGAGATGGTTGACCGCGTTTGGTATTGGCAGCAAACAGTAACCGATACGCCCGAAGCAGATTTAAAACAAGTTGTTGTTAATGTCGGTTTAAACGCCGAATACACAGACAGCATTACGAGTGTTACCACGTTTGTTGCGAAACCCAAATGAACTTAGGGTTACGCTTAAACAATACACATCTGCATACCAGCACTCAACGTGGCTTTACGCTAATAGAAATCTTGGTAGCGATGTCAATCTTTGCCATGATAGCCGTTGGCGCCGCACAAATACTGACGCGCGTTACAGACAGTAACGAATTATCCAATGAGCGCTTTGAAAAGCTACAGCAGCTTCAGCGTGCGATGCTGATTATTGAACGCGACTTTTTGCAAATGGTGCCCCGTCAGACTCGCATTGCGGGTGAGGTCTCTCAATTAGTCTTAGCGGGGGGACAGTTTGAATTAGATAGCCAAGATTATGCGGTTAGCTTTGTTCGTCAGGGTTGGCACAATCCCCAATTAAGAATCAGACGCAGCACGCAGCAAGCGGTTGCCTATAGAATGTTTGATGACAAGTTGGAACGGCTTTATTCTAATTACGTCGATAATGTCGTAGGTGCCGAACCCAAAATTAGAGTTTTGTTAGATGATATCGTTAGCTTTAAAGTCGAGATATTAAGCAATGTAAGCACCAGTAGACAGACATGGTCAACGAGTATAAATGCGACTGAGTTACCCAAGGCCATCGCAATTATCATCGAATCAAAAGTGTACGGCGAAATCAGGCGAGAATTTAAGGTGGCTTTTTAAATGACGATTAAAATGTCCAAGCATGCAAAAACGTTGCAACGCCAACAAGGTGTTGCGCTATTGGTTATTATGCTGATCGTTGCATTGGTCACAGTACTGGCGACAGAAATGGTTACCCGATTGCAATTAAATTTGGCAAGGACCGTCAACATAAAAGCAAATAATCAAGCCTACTGGTATGCCATGGGCGCAGAAGAATTTGCCAAAAAGTCTCTGAGAGATTTGCGCACTCTTAACCCTGATACCATCAATCTTAATCAACCTTGGGCAAAATTATTTAATTACCCTATTGATGGGGGAGGCATTCAAGCCCAAGTTACCGATATGCAAGCATGTTTTAATTTAAACAGTTTGGTCACAAAACGCACCGACGATGGTAGCTCTAATGTTAGCTCTGAAATTAAGATACAAACCGAAATACAAGCCTTTAATCGTTTGTTAGTGCTAACAAACAGTGATGCCATTGATAGCTTTACCGCAGACACCGTATCCGAATCTTTAGCCGATTGGTTAGACGAGGATTCTGACTTACGCAGCTATGGCGCAGAAGACGGTGACTATGAGTCTTTACAATTCCCTTACAGCGCAGCCAATAGTTTGATGACTAACAGCTCAGAATTTAGATTGATCAATGGCGTTGACGTCAGTTGGTTAAATCTAGTGCTGCCATATGTCTGTGTATTGCCCAACGATAGCACGTTAGCCGTTAATGTGAATACGCTAGAACCGGACCATGCAAAAGTGCTCGCAGCGCTCACTGGATTGAGCACCGATGCTGCTAATCGCTTGATCTCAGCGAGGCCCGTTGATGGCTACAAAAATATTGCTGATTTTTTATCAGAACCCGAGTTACAAGACTTAAACGACACTCAAAAAGCATGGTTAACGGTTAAGTCGAATTATTTTATGCTTGACATAAAAACCCGTTACAATGGGGCTAGTTTTAATATGTCTACTTTGTTTAAAGTGTTCAACACAGATGAAGTAGAAGTCATGAGCCGAGAATTTAGGAGTATCAACTAGTGGAACAGCTTGCCATACGACTCGGCGTAACCGCTACAGACAGCATTCAGTGGCTATTGTGGTCACCTAACGAAAATGAAATTATTGCCTCAGGGCAACTAAATAATGCTGAGCAACTGTCCACGCTTACCAGTAAAGCGGATAAAGCTCGCGTAATAGGGATAGTTCCGAGCAGCAATGTTGGCTTCAAAACTGTTACCCTGCCTGCCAAATCAAACCGCAAAGTCCTACAAGCAATACCTTTTATGTTAGAAGAGGATATTGCTAGTGATGTCTCTGACCTGTTTTTTGCATATGGCCAAAGACAAGAAAATCAGCAGCAAGTGGTTTATTGTAAACGCGAAAATTTAGACGCTTGGCAAGAGATGCTAGCCCAAGCTGGGATTTTCTGTGACACGCTCGTACCAGACATCCTATGTCTTCCATACACCGATGGCAAAGCCGCCATTGTGCAGATAAATGAACAAATCATTGTTCGTCTAACCGAATGGACAGGCATAATGGGAGAAGCGCCATGGTTGTGGCCGGTAACAACCGACAAGCTTATTAAACAGCAACAAGCGCTAATGTGTTTTTCAGAGCTCACTCCACAAGCACCGCAGGCGATCGAATTAGAACAAGACTATCGCTTATTACCCATGCAGCTTTTGCTAAACGGTGCATTGAGTTCACCGTTTAATCTACTGCAGGGTGAGTACAAAATTAAGCGTAAATCTACTGGCCATTGGCACCGATGGAAAATTGCCGCTAGCCTCGCGGTAGTGGCGCTATTTATTAATCTGCTAGACAAGTCAATTGAAGTTAATCAAATAAAAGCCGAGCGTGAAGCAATTCGAGAACAGATTTCACAGACTACTCAGCAGGGATTTCCTAACTTGGGCAAGGTCCTCAACCACCGCAGAATACTCGCTAGAGAAGTTCAAAAGTTAGAGCAAGGTGGTGGCGGTTTGAGCATGCTGGTGATGCTGTCACAACTAGCACCGGTTTTTACTGATACTGGCGTGTCACCTCAGTCGTTGAGATTTGACGGTGCTCGCACCGAACTTAGAATGCAGTCCGTGGCTAATAATTTTGAATCTTTGGAGCGCTTCAAACGAGATGCTGAGTTACTCGGCTTTGCCGTCGAACAAGGTGCGATTAATAACAAAGGTGAGCAGGTTACTGGCTCTATTGTGATTAAGGGATAATTAGTACCTCTATGAAAAAATATTTCTCTTGGTTTTTTGCGCTATCTGAGCGCGAACAAAAAATGGTTTCTGTTGCCTCGCTCGTGCTTGTTGTTGCCCTGTTTTATTTTTTGGTATGGTCGCCAATTAACAGTGCATTACACGCCCAAAAGACTGCATTATTGGCTGACCAAAGTCTATTAACCTGGGTATCAGATCAGTCTAACAAAGCAATTCAACTAAGACGCTCTGGCAGCAACAAAACGTATACGGGCTCTCTTACACAGCTTGTCAACTCATCCGCGCGTCGCAACGAGGTCACAGTATCAAGAATGCAGCCTCAAGGGGACAATCTGCAGATCTCAATTGACCGTGTTAACTTTGATGACTTGCTAAATTGGATAGAATTTTTGGAAAGCGAAGGCATCATTATTCTAAATTCAAATATCACCGAAACAGAAACGGCGGGTATCGTCCAAGTGCGTAGCTTACAGATAGGTAAAGGTTAATAATGAAGCTAAAAATATGGCACTGGATAACGTTAGCAATCGTCGCTTATGTCTTTTTTTTGATCAAACTAATGCCCGCTGCGTGGCTACTTAACTCAAGAATCGTGCCTGTACCCAACAATATTATAGTGTCTGGGGTCAGTGGCACGATATGGAATGGACAAGCAAACCGTATACTCGCGCAAGGCGTTGCTGTTGATCAAGTATCGTGGGACCTTTCATTTTTGGCTTTATTAATGGGTCAAGTCAGTGCAGATGTAATGGGAGGACGATTACGAGACCAAGATGCCGTCTATCTAAAAGGAAGCGTCACCGCATACTTGTTAAACCAACATGCGTTTGATCTCACCAACACCACTATATTAGTACCCGCGCAATCTGTTATGGGGCAAATGCAACTGCCTGTTCCGGTAACTGCCAAAGGCAGGTTCAAAGCTGACATTGCCACATTAGAGTTCGACAGTATCTGCCAAGTCCTCTCTGGCTCCGGTGCTTGGAATAATGGTATGGTAAGCGGATTACAAGGTCCAATAGAGTTTGGCTCATTTAATGCTTTGCTTAATTGCGTTGATGGCGACCTGCAGATCAAAGTGCTACCAGATAACAAGCTGCAACTTGATGCGCTATTAATCATCAAAAATGCTGGCGGATATTCTATCGATGGCGTATTTAAAATTCCGCCTGACATGCCAGAAGAAGTTGAGCAAGCGGCTGTATTTTTTGGTCGCCCAGATGCCCAAGGATTCAGACGTATTAATTTGTAGACCCCCCCATAACGTCTTTGTGATTGAGACGACTGTCTTGGATTATTATTTTAACTACTGTATATTAATTCTTAGACAAAGTGCGGAGTATCATCATGACATCGTCGATATATACAAGCATTGCTCCAACCATCGAAACACATCACGCTAACATCTTAGTGGTCGATGACGACACCACTCAACTGAATTTTTATAAAGCGAGCTTGTCACCCAATTTCAAATGTTCGTTCGCAACGAATGCAAAAGAAGCGTTAGCACTCGCGCACCGTTTCCCTTTGCCAGACTTGATAATTCTCAATATTGAAATGCCTGATACCGATGGCTTTGAACTGTGTAACGCATTAAAAAGCGACAGTCTAACGCTCGATATTCCGATCATATTTGTCAGCGCCCATGGCAGCACTGAAAACATCATTCGCGGCTTTCAAAGTGGTTGCATAGATTACATAACAAAGCCTGTACTGATCCCAGAAATGCAAGCGCGTATCGATACTCACGTAAAGCTGCGAAAGCAAGCTCGACAAGTGGAGAGGTTATCTTATATTGACAGTCTAACAGGCGTACCCAACAGACGAAAATACAATGAAACAATGCTGAGGGAGTGGCAAAGATGCTGTCGATATGGTCAATCACTCGCACTAATAGTGTTGGATATTGATTACTTTAAACAATTTAACGATTTTTATGGTCATTCTGTGGGTGACGAAGCTCTGACACGCCTCGCCAATTGTTTCGTCTCATTGGTCAATCGACCTGGTGATTTGTTTGCTCGTTTGGGCGGCGAAGAATTTGTACTTTTGTTAACTGACTGCGACCGTGTGGGCGCAAGTCTAAAGGCAGACGAAGCAATAAAACGCTTAGCCATGTTAAATATAGAGAATCAAGGCGCGCCTCGTTCAGACCAACTCACCATTAGTATGGGATTGGCAATTTGTGTACCCAAACGAGTCGAAGACCCACTGCATTTATTTCAAGCCGCTGACGAAGCTTTATACCGCGCAAAACAGTCGGGCAAAAACAAATGGCTATTGTCAGAAACAATGAGCGGCAGCAACGTGACTAAAATACGGCCAGGGCTCGCTGATATATAAGTTTAATAAATATTGGCATGCACAAAGGGCGCTAAGGTCAAAATAGTCGCTGCAATGTATATACTTTCGCGCGTATACAACCCCAAGGTTAACTGACCAATTGCGCCCCCTCTTTGCTTTATGTTTTGGGTATCAAATAACTCATCCATCGCATCTCCCAATTCTTTACCGGCTTGCAACTGCTGATAAATTTTGGTTGGTAACGGCAACGTGCCAGAGCGCCCTGTCTGCAAGCGGTCTTTGTTGGCGACGCAAACAACAGCATACGTGCTTGGAATACCGTCTATCACATCAACGCCGCCTTCATAGCTGACATAAAAATCTGCGTCTTGTATGGTTTTACAATATTTTACTCTGTTAATTGCTCCCGCGAGCGTTGCATCGCACGTCATTGGTTGATCAGCCACGCTCGAAGGTGCGTCAATGGAAATTATTTGCCACTGCGCAGCAGGAAACGCGCGTTCCAAACTCTTTGTTGCTGCGTTAATTTTTACTGGGTTTTTTGATGCTACACACAATGTCAATGTTTTCATCTTATAAGTCCTTTGTATACGGTAAACGCTGAATTGATGGCAGCAGAGGACGATAATCAGTGATTGCAGGGTGTCCTAAAATATCGTTGTGTTGCGATTGGCTATCAGGATTATTAATACCCAAGGTATAAGCAATACCGAACTCTTTTGCAGCATCTAGGATGACTTGGCTATCATCAACAAATAAGGTGTTTTTTGATTCGAAGCCGACATGCGATTGCAATCTTTTCCATAGCAATTGTGATTCTTTGGTGACGCCAAATTGATGGGTCGATATCAGCTCGTCGATATGTGTGTCTAACTGCGTTTTTTCTATTTTTAATAAGAGATTATCGGGGTGTGCATTAGTAACCAAGATCACTTTGCGGCCGCTAGCTTTTAATGCATCGATAAAGGGAATAGCGTCGGGTCTAAAACTAATCAAATGTTCTATCTCACGTTTTAATTCCAGCATGTCCAAATCTAGTCTTTGTGCCCAGTAATCCAAGCAATACCATTCAATTTTGCCTTGCAGCTCTTGATATGCCGCGCGCATATCTGCTGTTACCTCTTCGACGGATCTGTTGTCTCGTTTTGCGAGTGTTTGGGGCAAATGATGTAACCAAAAATATGTATCAAAGTGCAGGTCTAAAAGCGTACCATCCATGTCTAATAAAACGGTTTGAATGTTATCCCATGGTAAATGTGCCAAGTGTTTTCCCTTGTGCTAATGTTAGTCATTAGTAATGTCTTTTAGATTTTTAGAGTTTATCGCGAATTGAATATGAGTAAAATAGACCCGAACAAAACGTTACCGCAGATTCACAATCGAAGCACCGTCGCCAAGAGTCGCTTTTTTAGAATCGAGCAAGTGGACTTAGAGTTTAGCAATGGTGAAAAAAGGGAGTTTGAACGCATGGCGGGCGCTGGTAGAGGCGCAGTCATGATTTTACCGCTAAAAGATCGTAATACGATGCTATTGATTAGGGAATACGCGGCGGGCACTCATTCCTACCAACTAGGCTTTCCAAAAGGTCTAATTGACCCGGGAGAAGATGCTAAGCAAGCGGCTAACCGTGAGCTTCAAGAAGAGGCTGGTTATATTGCCTCTACGCTTACGCACCTCCATCAGGTCGCGATGGCACCTACGTTTTTTGACGCTACGATGGATCTTATTATAGCGGAAGGGCTCTCTCCAAGTGTATTGCCCGGGGATGAACCTGAACCTTTAGAAGTTATTGAATGGCCAGTTAGTGAGATAAATGCCTTGCTAGCGCGGTCGGATTTTACTGAAGCACGCTGCATTGCAGGATTGTTACTGTTACAAAATTGGTTAAAGGACTAGATTTATGACGCAAACCCACGCTACCTTATTGGAAATAGCCAAAGATATTGCAATCAAAGCGGGCCATGAGGTATTCGCTATATACGACAAGGGCGACTTTGAGGCCTACGAAAAAGACGACCACACGCCTGTCACGTCTGCGGATTATCGCTCTAACGAAATTATAATGCAGGCTTTCAAAAGCCTGACGCCAGATATTCCTGTGATGTCTGAGGAGACCCAACTTCCCCCTTTGGCAAAGCGCGCTAAGTGGTCTCGATATTGGCTGATTGATCCCATCGATGGTACGCAAGAATTTATTGCGCGTTCTGGTGACTTTGCGGTGAATATTGCGTTGATTGAAAACAACCAGCCTGTTATCGGCGTCATATACTGGCCCATGGGTGAAACGCTGTATTTTGCGAGTAAGGGTGAGGGCGCATACAAAAAGTGTAACATCGAAACCAAACGTATCTCGGTGCGCAAGTTTGGGGTGCCCACTGAGGACGTCATCATGATTGCGATTAGTCGTCGTCAGTCGCGTGAGAAGGTATTTGATCGCATGTCGGACAAACGCAAATACCAAACACTGCCTGCTGGCAGTTGTTCACTAAAAGCGTGTTTTATTGCGGAGGGCAAAGCCGATGCTTTTATGCGCTTAGGTGTTACTGGCGAATGGGATACTGGCGCATCACAATGCATCATTAATGAGGCGGGTGGTATGATCGTCGCGGCTAACTTTGATGAACTGTCATATAACCAACGCGAATCTGTTGAGAACCCTGATTTTGTCGTATTAGGTGACCAACGTGTTGATTGGCGTTCAATAATCCAATACAAGTAATTGCTGGGAGGGCAAAAAAGCCTCTTTTGAACATATTCAAGCCAGCACTTGCTGCCATACTGATAACGTTAAAGAAAACTATTTCAGCGTGCGATGTGTAGTAATATTATCAGTTTAATAACAGGAGTGTTTATGTGCCAACTAATGAATGTAAGACAGGTGCAACAAATTGTTAAAGTAGCGTCCTTAAGCACGGCTTTGCTGCTAAGTTCTAATGCTTTTTCGCATCAAGTTCTAAACCAAGCGTTATCTTCCTTAAACTTTTTGTCGACAAAGAATATAAACGTCACCGAACAACATAGCTTCGATAAATTCAGTGGCGAAATTAACGCCGATAACATGCTCACCATCAGTGTTGATCTGAGCTCGGTTAACACCGTTATCCCGATTCGAAACGAGCGTATGCGAGACATGTTGTTTGATGTAGTGAATTTTCCTGCCGCAATATTTAGTGCAGAGCTTAATGACAAAATGACCTCGCTGTCACTCGGCGAGAGAATGACAGCGACCGTGCAAGGAACCCTGACACTAAAAGACGATACGACACCCGTCAGTATTGACTTAGTACTCGTGGGACTCAAAGATGGCGCGATACAGGCAACAACACGTGCACCCATCGTTTTAAATGCAGCAGCACTTGGTGTAGAAAAAGGGGTTGAAGCTTTGCAAAAAATTGCAATGTTAGAGAGCATTTCAAACACTGTTCCAGTCACCTTTTCAGTGGTGTTTGACCCTCACACGGACAGCGCCAACAAATAGCGCAGAATAATGATACCCGCCTACAGACCGATACTCTGGCGGGTCACGATGTTAACACTTTCGTGCTCTTCAGAGTATTCAATCACGACTTCGCCCGCTTGTAGCTGCAACATTACTTGAGTGACCTTTTCATCCAAACTGATCTCAATATCACCATAGTCAGTGCCCTCACGCAGCACAAAGCTTTCGATCAACCCGTACAAGGTGTCTTTCGAGACCTGCTCGTATGGAATAAGCATAATATTTAGCCTTCAATAATATAATTAAAATGACCAACGATACGTTGGTTTAGCCACAGCTTAGGTTTTACGATAGAACCTGATAGGAAGCCAACGTGGCCTCCGTGCTCACTCACCTCATAAGCCACTGAGTCAGATAATTGCTCACGAGTAGGGACCACCTCATGATTCATAAACGGGTCATCCTTGGCATGAATAATTAGCGTGGGTGTATGTATTTTGCTTAGTTTGGGCAGCGCGCTGCAGCGCTGATAGTAATCCTGAGCACCTGTGAAACCGTGCAAAGGTGCAGTGATTTCATCGTCAAACGCATAAAATGTATTTAAACGCCTTATTGATTCTTGATTTAGACCCAGCGCGCCTCGCATATCAACATTCTTCATCTTTGCAATAAGGTTAGCTTGCATGCTCTTGATAAGATGCGCTTGATACACCCTAGAAAATCCAGTGTCCATTTTTCGCGCACACGCAGATAAGTTAAGCGGAGATGAAATTGCAATCGCCGTACTCAAAGATACCCTGTCACTATGCTCTGCCAACAAGTTCATTAACATATTGCCACCTAATGAAAAACCGACAGCACATATTGGCAGATGTGGGTAGCGTTGCTTCACATGATTTAGAATCATAATAGGGTCCTCTACCTCACCAGAATGGTAAGCTCTTGGCGTCATGTTTGGCGCTTGGCTACAGCCTCTAAAGTGCATTAACACGACGATGTAATTTTCTTCACATAAGGCATGGATGGCGTGCTTTGCATAGTGCGAATCAACAGAACCTTGCAAACCATGAAAAATAACCGCCACCGATTTTGGGCTTTGCTTAGACCTGGGGATTGACCACGCTAGATCCAAAAAATCTCCGTCGGTTGTCGCAATTCGTTCCTTTGCCGTTTTAACATCAGGATGTTTGACAAAGTAGCGCGGATAAATTGTCTGACAATGGCCGTTTGATAACCCCCAGGCGGGTTCAAATGAAGATAGTTTGATTGCACCAAATTTGCATGCTTGAACATTTCTTTTAGACATATTCTTTCAACGTGCTGCAAGCTCCCTGCAAAGTTGATAAAAGTGCGCAGGGGTCTTGTTCAGTTCGCCCATATGCAGTTTGTTGAACCAAGCAAAGATAGTTCTCCAGAGACATTGGCGAGGTTTTAGCCGTTGCAATCGATTTGGCTTGCAGTTCTTTAAATGACTTCTTTGACTCAAGTGCGTTAAACACTGTCACTAAGGTCCGTTGCTGCTCTCGCTCCATCTCCAATTCATCGTTTAATGCAAGTTGATACTGAGTTTGAATATCTTCTATGGCTGCGGTGCTCGAACGTTTGATTGCTTTGCGCTCGTCACGCATCCTTTTTAACTTGTTGTCCGCTGCACTGATAGCTTTTTGCAGGACGCCAAGATCATCTACTGATAATAATATCTGCGCGTTATCCAACAGCATACATAACAATATAATATTTACATTCGCGCCAAATTCATCCTGTAAATTAAGGCAGGTGTTTTTGACCGGTTCTTGCGCATACACACGGATAGAATATTGCCATAATTGCTGGGCATCTAGCGGTAGATTAAGCATGCTTACTCAAGGTTTCTAGTGTCTCTTGGGCATCTAGCCAGATTAGTTCGGCGTCTGCTAGTTGACTATCTAGGCTAGCTTTCTCCGCAAGCATCTTGGTTAACTTGCTCTTATTCTCAAGTTCATACAAGCTAACATCTGTAAGCGCGACTTCGATTTGAGTGAGTCGCACGTTGGTCTTTTCCATGATATTTTCTTGCGCTTTGATAGTGTCCCTAAGCGGTTTTGTTTGTTGGCGAAACGCTGCCTCAACCCGCTTTTGTTGCTTGCGATCTAACTCTGTATTAGTCCCTGAATTGTCTGGTCTTGCAATGGTATTGACTGCTTTGTTAGCCTGCGCAGCACTGGCAAATAACCATTTGCGATAATCGTCCAGATCACCAGAAAAGGGCTCTACTGCGCCACTGTCGACGAGATAAAAGTCGTCACAAACAGAGCTTAATAAATACCTATCATGCGAGACTAGAATCATTGCACCTTCAAAAGATTGCAATGCATATGTGAGCGCGTGCCTCATTTCAATATCAAGGTGGTTAGTGGGTTCATCGAGTAGTAATAAATTAGGTTTTTGAAATACAATAAGGGCTAACACTAACCGTGCCTTTTCACCGCCCGACATTAAATGAACTGTTTTGTAGACTTCATCACCTTGAAAACCAAAACCTCCTAAGTAGTCTCTAACCTGCTGCTCACTGAGTTTTTTGTCCAACCGAAAAAGGTGCTCAAAGGGATCGCTTTGTAGGTGCAGAAGCTCGACTTGGTGCTGAGCAAAATAACCAATCTTCAACCCTGCCGATGTTTGATAATCTCCGCACAGTGGTTTTAATTCCTGCGACAACAGTTTGATTAAGGTTGATTTGCCGGCACCGTTTTTTCCTAATAAGCCAATTCGCGATCCAGGTACTAGATTAAGTTTGACCTGCTTTAAAATGATATTGTCAGCGTAGCCTATTTGGACATGTTCCATTAATACAAGCGGATTGGGCAATTTGTCGGGCACCTTAAACTCAAACGAAAACGGCGAGCTCGCGTGCACCGGCATCAAATCTTGCATTTTTTCAAGTTGCTTGACGCGGCTCTGGGCTTGTTTTGCTTTGCTGGCTTTGGCTTTAAAGCGAGTAATAAAGGCGTTTAGATGCTCTCGCTTACGAGACTGCTTTTGATACTCACTAGCTTGCAGGCGCAAACGCTCTGCACGCTGAGTTTCGTAACTTGAGTAGTTGCCTGTGTAAGAAATTAATTTGGTTTGCTCAAAGCTTATGATGCTGCCAACGCATTCGTCTATAAAGGATTTATCATGAGAAATAAGCAGCATTGTGCCTTTGTAAGATTTTATCCAACCCTCTAGCCAAATCACTGCATCCAAATCTAAGTGGTTGGTTGGCTCATCCAGTAATAACAAATCCGAATCGCATAGCAAGGCTTGCGCAAGGTTGAGGCGCATGCGCCACCCACCCGAGAAATCAGTTACTGGCAGCGCCAATTGTTGTGTACTAAAGCCAAGGCCCGCTAAGATAATCGCGGCTCTTGCTTCAACATCATAAAACCCAGCTTGTGCTAATTGATCATGCAACTCAGCGATTCTCTCGCCATTATGCGAGACCTCTGCCTCATCTAGTTGCTGCTGCAACAGTCTCAAATGCTGGTCACCATCGATTACGTAATCTATTGCGCTTCTGGTGGTTGTAGGTGTCTCTTGAGCGACGGACACAATTCGCCATTGCTTAGGAACGTTACAATCACCTTGATCTGCTTGGATCTCGCTGCGCAGCATCGAAAATAGCGTCGACTTGCCACAACCATTTGCACCAATAATCGCGACTTTGTGCCCAGGATAAATCTCTAAAGTAGCGTCATCAATTAACTGCTTAACGCCGCGTTGTAAGCTTAGGTTTTGTAGTTGAATCATTAATTATGTTTAACGTAAATGTTGGCGACTGAATAGACGCCGGATAATAGCAAATTTTATCAGTATATGCGCCAACTGAAGATTTGTTGCGTATACTCAAGCATTATTCTTTAATGGCAATCTTATGAGCCCTAATAAACAAAGAAAACGATTTATCGCAGGTGCTACCTGCCCGAGCTGTAAATCGCAAGATAGTTTGATGTTATATTACGAGAACAACGTAGAAAAGCTCAAGTGCGTAAAATGCGATTATGCAGACTCACAAACCAACGAAGTGGTCGACAAAGCTAAACGCAAAAATGAAAGTGTTATTGGTCTATTCAAGCCAGAATAAAAACCTAAAACGCTAATGGTTTGCTTGCTTTTATTAGTAGTGTGGCGGTAGTTCATTGTCGGCATTGATATTGGACGTCGTGTTTTGCAGACCTTTGAGCTTTTCAATGATCAGTTTTTGAGTCTTTTCGAGCGTCGCAATGCTTTGTTGTTGTGCGGTAACGACCTGATTGAGTTGCTCTATAGTGTCTTCTTGAAACGCAATTTTAAACTCTAGTTGCTCTAGAAAGTCTTGGTGTTCGTTCTGCTTTGATTGCAAAGTTTGAGCGACAAGCGGATCCAATTTACTATTATGCGTTGTATCTGTGCTGTTCATATCTGGGCTAATTAATTGCTTTGTTGATTCCAGTATTCTACATTCCCAGAGCTGGAAATTGATATTATTTCTTGATCTTTAAATCCAACACCGTATACAACCGCAGACTGCGGAGCAGGTCCGTTACTAGGCGCCACTCTCCACTCGGTAACGCTGCTGCCTGTTTTTACATCCCACAACGCCAGTCTTTTTGCTGGAGAGCCGGTTAATAAGTGCTTACCATCTTGGCTAAATCTGGCGCTTGTAAAAACGATCTGACGTTCAATAAACTTCAGACGACTGACCGCGTTTCCTGTTTGTGCATCCCAAATAGTCGCGTCATCTTGGCTGTCTGCGGTAAATAAATAACGCGCTTGGTCATCAATACTGACCATCGTGACTCGGTTAGCATGATTAAACACATGAATGACTTGACCTGACTCAGTGCTCCACAAATATGCCTTGTAATCGTTACCGCCTGTCAGTGCAAATTTACCATTAGGTGATATATCAACAGTATTAACTTTTTCTTGATGCCCTAAAAACTCTAAACTGCGTCCTGTTGTAGGCTCAAAAAACAGTACATTACCATTTGCTCTGCCGACTAACACGCCTGAGCCGCCATTACTAACGGCAATGTCTCGAATAGTTGATTCGTCTATACGCCAAAATCCGATAGGGTCCCCCGTGGTTAAATCCCAAAGAGCGAAAGCTTCACTATCGGCTGTCACTGCATATGTTTGGTCAGCACTGATATGGACATTATCAACTAAGTTGCCACCATCACCTTGATGTTGCCACGTGAACAAATTTGCATGCTCAACCAATGACCAAACATGGATTCCAGCATCGACTGTTGAAATCAACGCAAGTGTGCCATCTGTGCTGATGTCAGCATCGTATATGCCGCTATCGGTTAGGTTATCTTTAGCAAGAGGTTTTGTTTGAGGGCCACTACACGCTTGGAGCGCAGCAACCAGGCATGTAATAAAACTAAACAGCAATAGCTTTTTCATGTGAGGTAAGTGCTTATATTCAACGACGACGTTAAGGGTAACGGCCGATTGACAGAAACATTAACAGAGCATAAATGTAAAAGCGGCAAGGCTAACTGATGTTGACCAAGTCTTGCTGACGTCTGCTGAAGCGGATGATCTTGCGTCCAATGAAACTTGCGACGACGCCGCAGATAAAATAAGCCAAGGCTTCGTACCTATTAGCCACAAGTAACCAGGCAAAAAAGCTGTAAGTAACGAGAAAGAAGCCTGAAATAAAGATAACAAAGCCAACAGACATAACTAACAAACCTGTGTTATTTGGCGATGCGACGTTTTGTGCATTGTTGTGCTTTGTGCTCATATACGAATCCTCAGTGCTTTAATTGCGTTGAGTACGTACTACATTTATCGTATCCTGACGCCTCGGTTATTTAGTAAGATTACAAGACTTTGGTTTTGTTCAATTTTTATTAGCATTAGGTATAAACTAGATTGTATAGAAAATGCAACGCTTTACCAGATTATATACGTAATAAGGTAACAGGTCGGATCTTATGAAAGTAAAAGGTTTTTAACACAATGCCTACTCCGATTATTACGCGAGAGGGTTACTTGCGTCTAAAGCAAGAATTAGACGTCCTATGGCGCACCGAGCGTCCAGAAACCACCAGAAAGGTAACTTGGGCTGCGAGCCTAGGGGATCGCAGTGAAAACGCCGATTACCAGTACAACAAAAAGAAGCTGCGCGAAATAGACCGACGCGTGAGATATATCACAAAAATATTAGAAAGATTGAAAGTAGTCGATTACGATCCGCAGCAAGACGGTCGAATATTTTTTGGTGCCTACGTCACTCTTGAAAATGACAAAGGTGCTTTGCTTAAATTCAGAGTCGTCGGGTATGACGAAATTTTTGGACGCAAAAACTACATTTCAATCGATTCACCCATGGCAAGAGCATGCCTCAAAAAGCAATTAGATGATGAGGTCGTGGTCAAAACAGACGCCGGAACATTTACGTGGTGGGTAGTAAATATTGATTACACTTTACCAAATGATTGGCCAGTTACCCCATAAAAGACGACAATACAACGAAGTCTGTCGATAAACATTTTCCAAATTTAATAATAGAGTTTTCAATGATCATAGAAAAAATTGCCGCTGAACTAAATGCCAGCAATGCACAAGTACAAGCCGCTGTAAAACTTCTGGACGAGGGCGCAACCGTGCCGTTTATAGCGCGTTATCGGAAAGAAATCACACAGGGTTTGGACGACATTCAATTGCGCGCCTTGGAGCAGCGCTTGGGCTATTTGCGGGACTTAGAAGATCGCAGAGCAGTGATCATTAAGTCGATTGGTGAACAGGGTAAGCTGGATGATGGATTAAAAGCAAAACTCTTGGCGGCGGACAACAAAACGACGCTTGAAGACCTTTATTTGCCTTATAAACCGCGTCGCCGAACAAAGGGTCAAATTGCGATAGAAGCAGGCATAGAGCCGCTTGCGAATAGCCTGCTCGAAGACCCTACGTTAGATCCTGAGACACAAGCGACTCAATATATAAATGCAGATGCTAATTTTCCGGATGAAAAAACGGTACTAGATGGCGCAAAGTTTATTTTGATGGAACGTTTTGCAGAGAATGCGGAGTTGTTACAAGCGATCCGAAACTATCTAACCTCGAATGCTCATATCAAAAGTGAGGTCGTCAAAGGTAAAGAAAAAGCAGGTGAAAAGTACTCCGACTACTTTGACTACACTGAAGCATATAGCAAAGTACCGTCGCACAGAGCTTTGGCGATTTTTCGCGGACGTAATGAAGGTGTGTTACAGGTCAATATCGATGCGCAGCCGCAAAGCGAAAGTGATCTGCAAAGTTCACACTGTGAAAACATTATTTTACAGACGCTAGACTTAAGACTGCATAATTCTGCTCGAGACAAATGGCTACAAACAGTTGTGCAATGGACTTGGAAAGTAAAGATACTGCTGCACATGGAGACTGAACTGTTTGGCAAATTGAGAGAGAAGGCAGAATTAGAAGCTATTCAAGTGTTTGCTAAAAATCTAAATGATTTGTTAATGGCAGCGCCAGCAGGTCCAAAAGTGACGATGGGTTTAGATCCCGGCTTACGCACCGGCGTTAAGATTGCAATCGTCGATGCGACTGGAAAAGTGCTAGCAACGAGTACTATCTTTCCGCATCAACCGCAAAATCAGTGGGATAAATCAGCTCGCACGCTAGCGTTGCTTTGCAAACAGCACAAGGTCGAGATTATTAGTATCGGTAACGGTACTGGCTCCAGAGAGACTGATCGTCTGACTGCAGAAGTTATAAAACAAAATCCGGAACTTGGCTTACAAAAAATAGTCATTAGTGAAGCCGGAGCTTCGGTGTATTCGGCGTCTGAATTGGCGTCAAAAGAACTACCCGCAATGGATGTATCGCTGCGCGGCGCAGTGTCGATAGCACGTAGATTGCAGGATCCGCTTGCGGAACTTGTGAAAATTGAACCTAAAGCAATTGGTGTCGGCCAGTATCAGCATGATGTAAGCCAAAGCTTACTCGGCAAATCGTTGGATTTAGTAATTGAAGACTGCGTAAATGCGGTTGGAGTCGATCTCAACACGGCATCTGCCGCTTTGCTCACTCATGTCTCAGGTCTAAACAAAACACTGGCGCAGAATATCGTTAATTTTAGGGACCAACACGGTGCATTTGATGACCGCAAAACCCTCAAAAAAGTCGATAGATTGGGGCCAAAAGCATTTGAGCAAGCCGCTGGGTTTTTACGAGTGATGAACGGCAGTAGCGCATTGGACGCCTCAGCAGTGCATCCCGAAGCATATCAAGTTGTCGATAGCATTGTGGCAAAGACGCGCGTCGCGATAAACGATGTCATTGGCAATACAGACCTTTTGAAATCACTCAGCCCAGATGACTTCGTAAGCGACACCTTTGGTCGTCCAACGGTCGTAGATATAATCAAAGAACTGGATAAGCCAGGCCGTGATCCCCGCCCAGAATTTAAGACGGCTGCATTTAAAGAAGGTGTAGAGGCCATTTCAGATTTAAAGGTTGGCATGATACTCGAAGGCGTCATTAGTAACGTCGCAAACTTTGGAGCATTTGTTGATATCGGTGTTCATCAAGATGGCTTGGTACACATTTCATCGATGACCAACAACTTTATCAAAGACCCACGAGAGGTCGTCAAAACCGGTGATGTCGTCAAAGTAAAAGTCATGGAGGTCGATGCGCAGCGCAAACGTATCTCTTTGTCTATGCGCATGGACGACGATCCGACCCAAATGTCCTCAGCAAAAGTCAAACCCAACAATGCTGCTAAGCAAAAGCCTGCTCTAGACAAGCGTAACAAAAACACAGCAAGCACTGGTAAATCGTCTTTTGGTGCCGGTAATAAAGGCAATGCGCTGATGGGTAACGCGTTCGCAGATGCATTTGCTAAGGCAAAAAAGTAAGCCTAAGCCGTTAGTGCGATACTAGAGGTTTTTATGCTGTCTATCGACGCATAAAAACCTGCTACGACTTGTTTTGCCTTGTTAGCGGTGGGGTCTTGCAAAGACGCTGATTTTTCTTGGGCTAATTCAGACCGAGCTGCCTGTTCTTTTTGTGCAGCTTGAGCAGCGACCTTATAATCTTGTGCAGATGGCTCTGCCGGCGCCAAAGCAGCGGCTTTGACCTGTTGCATTTTTTGGATGGTCTGTTGCGCGTCATTAGCTTCAGAAACATCAATTGACACTTCGCCGCCTACCGCATAACGATT
>Ga0115565_10000455_pt1 | contig 35720 bp, 30 predicted proteins | sample COGITO_mtgs_1105_FD_87199 | JGI IMG/M metagenome (GOLD analysis project Ga0115565, IMG submission 87199) | Pelagic marine microbial communities from North Sea - COGITO_mtgs_110530 | ecosystem: Environmental > Aquatic > Marine > Epipelagic | place: Germany:Helgoland, sampling site Kabeltonne... | reverse complement strand
AAGTAGCACTTTCTGGTTTTCCTGATGAAGAAATAGAAATTGCTGTTCGTGAAAATGATTTAAGAGCATATAATTTATCATTTACAGAAGTTGCAAATGCTATTAGAAATTCTAATATTTTAATTACGGGTGGTAACATAAAAACAGCTGAAGAAGATTATTTAATTAGAGCAAGTAATCGTTCTTATTATGGAGACGAATTGCAAAACGTAATTGTAAGAACACAGCAAAATGGAACTATTATTCGTTTAAAAGATGTTGCTGAGGTAAAAGATATTTGGTCAGAAAACCCAGATAGACTTTTTTATAATGGCAATTTAGCCATCGATATTACAGTAAGCAATACCAATAATGAGGATTTAATTTCTACTGCAGATAAAATTAAAGAATACATTTATGAGTACAATCAAAAACAACAAAATGTACAATTAAATGTTTCTAGTGATGCTTCCATCACTTTAAATGGAAGAACAAAATTGTTGATAGAAAACGGAGTTGTTGGGATTCTTTTAGTCCTTTTCTTTTTAGCATTATTCTTAAATTTAAGATTGGCAATTTGGGTGGCTTTTGGGTTACCAATTGCTTTCTTTGGGATGTTTATTTTTGCGGCTCAATTTGATGTAACCATTAATGTATTATCACTTTTTGGGATGATTATTGTAATTGGTATTTTGGTTGATGATGGAATTGTGATTGGTGAGAATATTTATCATCATTATTACGATTTAGGGAAATCTAAAATAAATGCGGCTATTGATGGAACAATGGAAGTTATTCCGCCAATTATATCAGCAATTTTAACCACAATTATTGCGTTTTCTACCTTCTTTTTTGTGGATGGAAGAATTGGGAGTTTCTTTGGCGAAGTTTCTACAATTGTATTATTAACGTTAACAGTTTCTTTAATTGAAGCGTTAATAATTTTACCAGCACACATTGCACATTCTAAAGCTTTAGATAGAAAACGTTTGGAAAATGGTGAGGTTAAAAAAACCAATAAAGTAGATGCTTTATTCAAAAAAATAAATAAAGCTGCAGATGCTGGATTATCAAAATTTAGAGATACCTATTATGTTCCTTTCTTAAAATTTTCTTTAAAAAATAAGGTGTTTTCTTTTAGTGTTCCTATTGCTATTTTACTTTTTAGCTTTATGTCTATTGAAGGTGGAATTGTTAGAACCGCGTTTTTTCCAAGAATAGCAAGTGATCGTGTTCAAATTAACTTAAAAATGCCACAAGGAACCAATGATAAAATAACAGATTCTATTATTTCATCCATAGAAGAAAAAGTTTGGTTGGTTAATAAGGAATATTCTGCAAAACAATCTGGGAATCTTCAAATTGTAGAAAATGTAATTAAAAGAGTAGGGCCAGGAAGTGCAAATGCAACATTAACTGTAAATCTTTTACCTGGTGAAGCAAGAGATTTTTCATCACCAGAAATTACCAATTCTATCAGTGATAAAGTTGGGAAAGTGTATGGTGTAGAAAGTTTGGTTTTTGGTTCTGGAGGAAATTTTGGAGGAAGTCCTGTTGCAATTTCTTTATTAGGAAATAATATTAGCGAGCTAAAAGCTGTAAAAGAAGAGTTAAAAGTAGCGTTAGAAAACAACCCACTTTTAAAAGATGTTGCAGATAATGATCCTGCAGGAATTAAAGAAGTTCGCATACAATTAAAGGACAATGCGTATTTGTTAGGCTTAAATTTACAGTCTATTATGGAGCAAGTTCGTTATGGATTTTTCGGTTTCCAAGCGCAACGTTTTCAAAGAGGGCAAGATGAAATTAAGGTTTGGGTACGTTATAACAAAAATGACAGATCTAACATAAAAGATTTAGACGATATGCGAATTGTAGCTCCAAATGGAACAAGAATTCCCTTTTCTGAAATCGCAAATTATACCATTGAAAGAGGAGATATTGCCATTAATCATTTAGATGGAAAGAGAGAAATACAAGTAACAGCAGATTTAAAGGAACTAAAAGGAAGTGCCTCAGAAATTTTAGCAGATATTAAAGAGAATGTAATGCCAGAAATTTTATCAAAACATTCTACAGTTACGCCAATTTATGATGGACAAAACAGAGAACGAAATAAAACCACAGAATCTGTAAATAGTGTTGCATTTATAATTTTAGGATTAATTTATATTGTAATCGCGTTTACGTTTAGGTCTTATTCACAGCCTCTTTTGCTAATTATTATGATTCCTTTTAGTATGATTGGTGTAGTTTGGGGACATTACATTCATGATTTTGCGATTGGTATTTTATCCTTTTTAGGAATAATTGCCCTAATAGGAATTATGGTAAATGATGGATTGGTTTTAATTGGTAAATTTAATACCTACTTAAAAGAAGGAATGAAATATGATGATGCTCTTATTGCTGCTGGTCAGTCTCGATTTAGAGCAATTTTCTTAACCTCTTTAACTACAGTTGCAGGTTTAGCTCCTTTAATGTTAGAGAAAAGTAGACAAGCACAATTTTTAATTCCGATGGCAATTTCCATAGCTTATGGTATTGCAATTGCAACTGTTTTAACCTTAGTAATGTTGCCCTTATTATTATCAACTTCCAACTGGATTAAAGTAAAAATAAAGTGGTTAAGAACTGGCAATGAAATTACAAAAGAAGAGGTAGAAAGAGCAGTTATAGATTCTAAATACGATGAAAATGAACATTAATAAACTAACTTTATTCGTCTGTTTTTTACTTTCGATACAAATTTCTGCACAAGAAATATTAACAAAAGAAGAAGCATTAGCAATTGCGCTACAAAATAACTTTGGAATTAAAATTGCTAATAATAATTTAGAAGTTGCCGAAAATAATACAAGCATTTTTAATAGAGGTGCTTTACCAACAGTGGCATTAACATCAGGTGCAGATTATCGAAGAAATAATCAAAGTCTTACTTTTACAGATAGAGATACTGGCAATGATGCACAAATTGCTGGAGATGGAATTATAACAAAAACCTACAGTGCATCTTTAGGTGTAAATTATACAATTTTTGATGGTTTAGGGAGGAAATACAATTACCAACAATTACAAAAAACCTATAATTTAACAGAATTACAAGCCAAAGAAACGATTGAAAATACCTATTTGCAATTATTTACAGTGTATTTTCAAATTGCGCGTTTGTCAGAAAACACGAATAATTTATCAGAAGCTTTAACCATTTCTAAAAGAAGATTAAAACGTGCACAATATCAGTATGATTATGGGCAATCTACTAGGCTAGAATATTTAAATGCACAAGTAGATGTCAATAATGATAGTATAACTTTGATAACTGCCAAGCAACAATTAAACAATGCAAAACGTGGCTTAAATGTAATTTTAGGATCTAAGGAAGATATAAATTACGTTGTGGAAACTGAAGTTGATTATAATACAATGCTGAATTATAGTGATTTAAAAAGTAAAACTTTAAGCAATAATGCTCTTTTAAAACAAGGAGAAACCAACATTGCAATTAGCGAATTCAACATTAAAATAAACAAAGCGAACTTTTTACCTTCTTTAGGTTTTAATGCTTCTTACGGTTTCAACAGAACCGAAAACGAGAATTTAATAAATCCTTTTGGTGCAAAATTAATTACTTCAGATGGTTTAAATGCAGGCATCAATTTAAGCTGGAATATTTTTGATGGTGGAAGCACTAAAACACGTATCGCAAATGCAAAAATTGCTTTGGATAATCAACAAATATTATTAGAACAACAAAAAGTAAACATCGAGAATAATTTAAAAAATACGTGGGAAAATTATAACAATCAGTTATTTATTTTAACAGCACAAGAGCAAAATGTGTTAACAAATCAAAATAATTTCGATAGAACTCAAGAGCGTTTTAAATTGGGTCAAATAACTTCTGTAGAATTCAGGCAAGCACAAATTAACTTAATCAACTCTAAAACAGCTTATAACAACGCAAAGTTTGATGCGAAGTTAATCGAGCTTCAATTGTTGCAATTAAGTGGCGATATTATGAATATTAAATTTTAGGAAACTGACTTTTATCATAATTTAAAAAACATCTAAGCTTTAATTTTACATTCTAAATTAAAAGTCTTATGAATTTATTAAACATTCCTCTTGTTTCTTGGCTAAATGGAACCATCGTAATTGGTTTTTTTGTGTTGGTTGTAATCGGTTTAGTTGCAGCTGTTTTTATGTTGATGAATACTGATAAAAAAGCAAAAGAGAAGCAAGATATTTAACGTTACTTTTTGGTGGTTGTCAAATCATTTTATTAAATTTATAGTTAAATTATATTTTTAAATGGAGAGTGATTTACAACTTAATTTTGGGTATTTATTTGAGCAAGATTTAATAGATGAGATTGCCAAAGTAGGGATCTCAAGAAATTTTATTGCAGATACTACTATTATTGAATTAGGCGATTTTATAAAATCGATGCCTTTGTTGATTTCTGGTGCCATTAAAATTTTAAGAGAAGATGAAAATGGAGATGAACTTGTTTTATACTATTTAGAAAAAGGAGATACTTGTGCCATGACACTTTCTTGTTGCATGGGACAAACAAAAAGTAAAATTAGGGCTGTTGCAGAAACAGATGTTGAGTTGATACTTTTACCAAAAGAAAAAATGACAGATTGGCTAAGTATCTACAAAACTTGGCAATCTTTTATACTACAAAGTTATCATAACAGAGTAGAGGAACTTTTACAAGCTGTAGATACCATTGCTTTTTTAAAAATGGATGAGCGTATTTTTAAATACTTAAAAGACAAAGCAATGGTTAATAATAATGATGAGTTAACAACCACACATAAACATATTGCTGAAGATTTACTCACCTCTAGAGTTGTAGTTTCGCGCTTACTAAAAAAGTTAGAAAACGAACAAAAAATAAAGCTTTTTAGAAACAGTATTAAGATTTTAGAATTGTAAATGCTGCTTTTTTAAAATAAGAATTATAAAAATAAAAAAATCATTCAACTGAGTTTTAAGGGCAAATGTAACCTATGTTACAAAAGATTATTAGCGAATTATTTATCTTTGAGTAAGCAAATAATAAACCTAATTTTAAATAATGTTCAGATTTTTAAGTTCCATTTTTGGTAACAATAAACCAGCAAATACTGCTATAAAAGTTATAGATGCTAAAACTTTTAAAAAAGCTATTTCCAATAAAAAAGTACAGTTAGTAGATGTAAGAACAGCAAATGAATACAATGCTGGTGCTATTAAAAATGCTAAAAATATTGACATTTTTTCTAATAAATTTATTTTGAATGTTAACAAATTAGATAAAGAAAATCCAGTTTATGTTTATTGTAGAAGTGGAGGCAGAAGTAAAAGAGCATCTAAAAAATTAGCGGTTTTAGGTTTTAAAGAAATTTACAACTTAAAAGGCGGAATTCTTAACTATAATTAAATCATGGAAACTTCAATTTTAGTACAAAATTTAAAATGTGGAGGTTGTGCTCACACAATTTCAACCAAATTAAGTGGCATCAAAAACGTGTTTAACCTGCAAGTAAATGTTGATGAGAGTAAGGTTTCTTTCAATTATTTAGAGGGAGAAGATGTTGTAAATGTCAAAGAAAAATTAAAAGAATTGGGCTATCCATCAGTGGATGATACGAATTCTTTTTCTTCCAAAGCAAAATCATTTATTAGTTGTGCAACTGGTAAATTAACGCAATAAAAGAATTTAAATTATGAGTAAATTTTCAGAAATAATTAATCAGGAAAAACCAGTTTTAGTCGACTTTTTCGCAGAATGGTGTGGTCCTTGTCAAACAATGAGTCCTATTTTAAAAGAAGTAAAAGATACCCTTCAAGATAAAGTTTCAATTCTTAAAATTGATGTCGATAAAAATAAAGCGATAGCTGCAAAATTCCAAGTTAGAGGCGTACCAACATTTGTCTTATATAAAAATGGAGCCCAAGTATGGAGGCAATCTGGAATGGTTGCTAAAAAAGAGTTAATTGAGCTTATTAAAAAATTTAGTTAGTTAGTTAGTTATTGAAGCACCTGTTTTTAAAAGCAGGTGTTTCTTTATGAAAAAATAATAGTTTTGTAATATGGATTTATCAGCAGATTTTTGGAATAACAAATACAAAAACAACAAAATTGGTTGGGATTTAGGCGAAGTTTCACCAGCTTTAAAAGGCTACTTTAATCAATTAGAAAATAAAGATATTAAAATTTTAATTCCTGGAGGAGGCAATTCTCATGAAGCAGAATATCTTTTTAATCATGGTTTTAAGAATGTTTTTGTCGTTGATGTTTCAGAAATTGCGTTAAAAAACATCAAAAAACGTGTTCCTAGTTTTCCAGAATCAAACTTAATTCACGCTAATTTTTTTGATCTAGAAGAAACTTTTGATGTAGTTATTGAACAAACTTTTTTCTGTGCAATTAATCCTGAATTAAGAGCAAAATATGCAGAAAAAATACACTCAATTTTAAAACCAAAAGGTAAATTAGTTGGGTTGATGTTTGATGCGAAATTAAACGAAGATCATCCACCTTTTGGTGGGAATAAAAAAGAGTACTTAAGTTATTTTTCTCCATATTTTAAAATAGCTATTTTTGAAAAATGCTATAATTCTTATCATAACGGGCAAAATATGGAGTTGTTTGTAAAGATGATAAAAGAATAAAATTTCAAAAGAACATGAACATTATACAATTTCAAGACAAACCATTAGCACATTATTCTTATGCAATTATCATTAACAATGAAATGGCAATCGTAGATCCGTCAAGAAATCCAAAACCATATTATGAATTAGCAGAAAAAAATAATGCAAAAATAATTGCTGTTTTTGAAACACACCCACATGCAGATTTTGTGAGCAGTCATTTACAAATTAACAAAGAAACTGGTGCAAAAATTTATGTAAGTAAATTAGTAGATGCTAATTACGAGCATACTTCTTTTGATGATGGAGATACCATAAAAATAGGAAATACTACATTTTCTGCCATAAATTCTCCTGGACATTCTCCAGATAGTATTACCATTATTGCAAAGGATGCTGATAATAATTATGCAATGTTTTCTGGTGATACATTATTTATTGGCGATGTTGGTAGACCCGATTTAAGAGAAAAAGCGGGTAATATGAAAGCTAAAAGAGAAGATTTGGCAAAAAGTATGTATCACACTATAAAAAATAAATTTACGCATTTACCAGATGAAACTAATGTATATCCAGCACGTGGAGCAGGTTCTTTATGTGGTAAAAATATGAGTGATGCTACTTCAAGTACATTAGGAGAAGAGCGAAAAGAAAATTGGGCTTTTCAAGATTTAACTGAAGCTGAGTTTGTGAAAACTATTTTAGAAGATCAGCCTTTTATTCCTTCTTATTTTGGTTTTAATGTTGATATTAATAAAGAAGGTGCAACCAATTTTGAAACAGCTTTTAGCACTATTCCTCTAAAATTTGGTATCACAGATTTTGAAAAAGATGCGCATTTAATTGTTGATGTAAGAAGTGCATCAAAATTTAAAAAGAATCATTTAGAGGGAAGTATCAATATTATTGCAGAAACAGAAGATGATAAATTAGAAACCTGGTTGGGAGCTATTGTAGCACCAAATGAAAGCTTCCATTTAGTAATAGATAAAATTGCGGATAGAGAAATCATTTTTAGCAGAATTGCTAAAATCGGATATGAAAAACAGATAAAATCAGTACTTACTTTAGGTTCAGCTAATTTTAAAACGTTTAAATCTTTAGACCTTCAAAATTTTAAAAACAATCCAACTGATTATACAATTATTGATATCAGAAATAAAAGCGAGGTAGCAGAAGGTACATTTTTTGAAAGTGCAATTTCAATTCCTTTAAATGAATTAAGAAATTCCATAGAAAAAATACCAACAGAAAAACCAATTGTTGTGCATTGTGCTGGTGGCTATAGAAGTGCAGCAGGTGGTAGTATTATTTCAAAATTAATTAATGATGAAAACGTTTATGATTTGAGTGATGCAGTAAATGGTTTTAAATAGGTTTTCACATTTTTTTGATGTGTTTTAAACTTCAGTTAACAGTATTAAGAAATATATATAAAGCCTCATTTTGAGGCTTTATTATTGTAATAAATATTACATAAAAATAGATAATACTTGTTTAAATTTGTTATCAAATTAAATATTATGCATACAGAAATTTTAGCAAGAATACAGTTTGCTTTTACAATTGCGTTTCATTACATATATCCGCCTTTAAGCATTGGTATAGGATTAATAATGGTAATTTTTGAGGGTTTATATTTAAAAACAGGTAATAAGGAATATGAAATTTTAACACGTTTTTGGTTAAAAATTTTCGCAATTACTTTTGGTATTGGAGTGGCAACTGGTATTATAATGGAGTTTGAATTTGGTACTAATTGGTCTGTATATTCAAAATATGTAGGTGATATTTTTGGAAGTGCTTTAGCTGCAGAAGGTTTATTTGCGTTTGGTTTAGAAAGTACATTTTTAGGTATTTTATTATTTGGTTGGAACAGAGTATCGCCAAAAGTCCATTTATTTTCTACAGTAATGGTGTTTTTAGGTTCTATGTTTTCGGCTGTTTGGATAGTAGTTGCAAATAGTTGGCAACAAACACCAGCAGGTTATCATATTGTTGGTGAGGGTTTTAATGCAAGAGCAGAAGTTACAGATTTTTGGGCTATGGTTTTTAATCCATCTAGTGTAGATAGAATTATACATGTTTGGCAAGGTGCATTTTTAGCAGGTACTTTTTTAGTGTTAAGTGTGCACGCCTATTATTTATTAAAAGGGCGATATGTAGAAATATCAAAAAAAGCGTTTAAAATTACGTTGGTAGTAGCCACTATTTTTTCGTTAACACAATTGTTGTCAGGTCATAGTTCTGCAGATGGTGTTGCTGTAAATCAACCTGCAAAATTAGCGGCAATGGAAGGGCATTATGAAAAATCTGCTCCTGCAGATTTGTATTTGTTTGGCTGGGTAGATAATAAAAATCAAGAAGTAACTGGTATTGGCATTCCTGGGGCATTGTCTTTTTTGGTTCATCAAGATTTTAAGGCACCAATAACTGGTTTAAATGCTTTTCCAAAAGAAGACAGACCAGGACAAGTAAATGCTGTTTTTCAATTTTATCATATTATGATTTCTATTGGAATGTTTTTAATAGCCTTAACTTTATACGCAAGTTTCCTTTGGTGGAAAGGTAAATTGTTTGATAAAAGATGGCTACTTCAAATTTTTGCATTCTCTGTTCTTTTGCCACAAATTGCTAATCAAGCAGGTTGGTTTGCAGCAGAAATGGGCAGACAACCTTGGATTGTTTATGGACATCTAAGAACGAGCGACGGTTTTTCTCAAGAAGTGTCATCCAACCAAATTTTATTTTCATTGATATTGTTTTTAGTTGTATACTCAATTTTGTTTCTTTTATTTCTTTATTCTCTTAATAAAAAAATAAAACACGGTCCTTATGATGAAGCTAAAAATCCAGATGAATTTTTAAAACACGTATAAATATGGAAACTTTTTTAGGGATAGATTATCCAACTCTTTGGTATTTAGTAGTCGGTTTATTATTTTCTGGTTATGCAATTTTAGAGGGTTTTGATTATGGTGCAGGTGCATGGCATTTGTTCTTTAAAAAAGATTTAAGCAGACGAATTGCCATTAATGCTATTGGGCCACTTTGGGATGCAAATCAAGTTTGGTTAATTATTGGTGGAGGTGCTTTATTTGCTGGTTTTCCTGTAATGTATGCAACCATGTTATCTGCTATGTACATTCCGTTTATGCTTTTTTTAATGATGTTAGTTTTACGTTCAACAGCTATAAAATTTAGGAGTTCAGAAGAAATGAAATGGTGGCGAAAAATGTGGGATATTACTTATTTTGTATCCAATGTTTCAATAGCTTTTTTGCTTGGTGTTGTTCTAGGAAATCTTTTACAAGGTTTTGAACTTCATGAGAATCACATTTATAAAGGCGGTATTTTCTTATCGTTTTTAAACCCTTGTGCAATTATGGTTGGGTTAACAACCTTATCTATTTTTATGACACAAGGTGCTATTTTTTTATTATTAAAAACGGAGGGTCGTTTGCACACAAGATTAACCTTTTTATTAAAAAAAGGAATGATTTTTTTTATTTTAAGTTTTGTTGCAACTTCAGTTTATACTTTACTGTACTTACCAGGAGTTATTGATAAATTTAAAGAATATCCCGTGTTTTTTATAATTCCAGTTCTAGCATTTTTAGCGGTTGCAAATGTGCCAAGATTAGTTTCAAAGAAAAAATATGCAAATGCGTTGGTTTTTTCTTCCTTAACAATGGCTTTTTTATTGATGTTGGTTGCGTTTCAACTATATCCTGTTTTATTGCCATCAACCATAGATCCTAATTTTAGTGTTACTATTTACAATGCTGCATCCTCGCAAAAATCCTTAGGAATTATGTTAACAATGGTCGTTGTTGGAGCGCCACTTTTAGCAGGGTATCTTATTTTTCTTTATAAAACATTTAATGGTAAAGTAAAGTTAGATGATACGAGTTATTAAAAGCTAATAAGTTGTTTAATAAAAAAGTTTAAAAGGCATTTATAAGAAATTATAAATGCCTTTTTTAGTTGGTAACCTATGTTACTTATAGAACTATTTCTTCAGGCTATTTTTGCACTATAAATAGATAATAATGAAGAAGTCCTATATTTTATTACTTTTTTTCGTTTTGTTTGGTGTTCAATTAAGCGCACAAGAAATAAAGCCAATTTCCAAGGAAGAAGTCTTAGCTAAAGTCTCAGAAAATAATACAGCAATTAAAATTTCTGAAGAAGAATTTAATGCATCAAAGGCAGATTATAAACAGACAAATGCTATTTTTTTACCAAATATTACAGCAAGTCATACTGGTATTTCTACCACCAATCCCTTAATGGCTTTTGGCTCTAAATTAAACCAAGGTATTTTAACAGCAGCAGATTTTAATCCAGCATTGTTAAATGATCCAACAACTACTCAAAATTTTGCAACAGTCATTAAAGTAGAACAACCTCTAATAAATTTAGATGGTTTCTATCAACGAAAAGCAGCAAAGTCTAAAATGGAGGCAATGTCATTAAAAACGGCAAGAACTCAAGATTTTTTAATATTCGAAGTAGAAAAAGCCTACATGCAATTGCAATTGGCTTACCAAGGAGTTTTAGTTTTAGAAAAAGCTTTAGAAACAGCAAACGCTAATAAAACTTTGGCAGACAACAGTTTTAACCAAGGTTTTTTGCAGAGAGCAGATGTTTTAAATGTTGAAATACGCGTTACAGAGGTTAAAAATCAATTGCAAACAGCAAAAAGTAATGTGCAAAATGCATCAAATTATATCTCTTTTTTAATGAATGATAAAAGTGATGTTATTTACAAACCAACAGAAAATTTAAGTGTTTTTGATTTTAATGTTGATGATAAAATAATTTCTGAAAACAGAGCAGATATTAAAGCAATGGAGCTAGCTTTAAAAGGTTTTGAGGCGATGAATAAAGCTGATAAAATGGCTTTTTTACCAAGCTTAAATGCCTTTGGAAGTTATGAAATGTATGATAACAAAATTTTTCGAGGTGATGCAAATGGATATGTAATTGGTGCACAACTAAGTTGGGATATTTTTCAAGGATCTAAACGTTTTGGAAAAGCTCAAAAAAGTAAAGCTGAATTTGAAAAATCTAAATTAGAATACAACCAATATGTGTCTAAAAGCAATTTAGAATTGAACAAAGTAAAGCGTCAATTAGTAGACGCAAAAAATAGTCTGGAATTAACAAGACTAGCAGTTGAACAGTCTGAAGAATCTTTAAGAATTAGAAAAAACAGATTTAAAGAAGGCTTAGAAAAAACATCAGATTTATTAATCGCAGAAACCCAATTTGCACAAAAACAATTAGAATATTATCAAACTGTATATCAATATAATTTTACGCAGACTTATTTAGAATTTTTAACAAAAGAATAGAGGACAGTATGCAGTTTCAGTCCGCAGTCAAAAAAATAATAAAACAGAAAAAATGAAAAAATATATTTACATCATCACACTAATTTCTACAACATTTTTTATAACGAGTTGTGGAACTGAAGAGAAAAAAGTAGCAGTAGAAAATACCCCAGCAATTAATGTGAAAGTTAACAAAGTTGCAGTAAATAATAATAACCCATTTTTAGCTGTAAGTGGAAAAATACAAGCTACAAATAGCGCAGATATCAGCACAAGGATGATGGGTTATGTAGAGAAAGTATACGTAAATGTAGGAGATAAAATTAAAAAAGGCCAATTGTTAGTTGCAATTAATAATACCGATTTACAAGCCAAAAAAGCACAAGTAAATGCAGGTATTACTCAAGCTAAAACAGCTTTTACAAATGCTGAAAAAAATTACAATCGTTTTAAAAATTTATTTGAAAGTAATAGTGTTACCCAAAAAGAAATGGACGATATGACTGCCAATTACGAAATGGCAAAAGCGGGTTTAGCGTCTGCAAATCAAATGAAAAATGAAATTAATGCACAATTTGCTTATGCTAATATTACAGCTCCTTTTAGCGGAATTATAACAAGCAAAAATATAGAAACTGGAGCTATGGCAAAACCAGGAATGCCTTTAATTAGTTTAGAATCTCCAAGTGATTTTGAAGTAATAGCAATGGTGCCAGAAACAGAAATATCGCAAATAAAAAAAGGAATATCTGTTGATGTTTTGGTGAAAGCAATTAACAATACTTTAAAAGGAACAGTTTCAGAAGTAAGTACTTCCGCTAAAAATACAGGTGGACAATATTTAGTAAAAATAGCTTTAGATAAAACAAAGGCATCTATTTTATCTGGAATGTTTGCAACTGTTCAGTTTCCTATTGAAAGAAAAGTAACAACAGAAATGGTCTTAATCCCTTTAGAAGCAATTGTTAAAAACGGACAATTATCTGGAGTATATACAGTAAGCGAAAGTAGCACTGCATTGTTGCGTTGGTTACGTTTAGGTAAAACTTACGGAGATCAAGTAGAGGTATTATCAGGTTTATCTGCAACAGAATCTTACATAGTTTTTGCTGAAGGGAAGTTGTTTAATGGAGCGAAAATAAAATAAGCCCATCCTTAATCCTTCCCAAAGGGAAGGAAGCAAAAACGGAATCAAACTAAAAAAATAAAAAATAAACTGTAAAAATTCCCAAACAGTTTTTCCCCTTTGGGGAAATTAAAAGGGGCTTATAATATGAAAGAAGGTTTAGCTGGTAAAATTGCAAAAGTCTTTATTGGATCGAAACTTACAGTATTGCTAATGATCGTTTTTATGGTTATTGGTGTGTATGCTTCGTTTTTAATTCCAAGAGAAGAAGAGCCACAAATTGATGTGCCAATGGCAGATATTTTTGTGGGTTATCCAGGTGCAAGTCCTACAGAAGTAGAAAATAGAGTCGTAAAACCTTTAGAGAAATTAATTTCGAATATTAAAGGTGTAGAATATGTGTATGCCACTGCTATGAACGAAAAAGCAATGGTAATTGTACAGTTTTATGTGGGCGAAGATATAGAGCGATCGTTTGTGAAATTGTATAATGAAATTAACAAACATATGGATCAAATGCCAAAAGGAGTTACGTTTCCTTTGGTAAAAACTCGTGCAATTGATGATGTGCCAATGCTGGGTTTAACTTTATGGAGTGAAAACTACAACGATTTTCAGCTTGGGCAAATGGCACAAGAATTAGAAAATGAAATTAAAAAGATAAATGATGTTGCTATAACTCATAAAATTGGTGGAAGAAACAGACAATTACGTGTTGTTTTAGATAAAGATAAATTAGCCGCAAGCGGATTGGATTTCTTATCGGTTTCAGAAATGATAAAAGCCAATAATACACAATTAAGTGCTGGAAGTTTTGATAAAAATGATACTGAATTTTTAGTAAAAACAGGTAAGTTTTTAGCTTCTGCAAAGGATGTAGAAAATTTGGTGGTGGGTGTGCAACAAAATCAGCCTATTTATTTAAAACAAATTGCAAACATTATTGATGGCCCAGAAATTCCTCAAAATTATGTGTCTTTAGGTTTTGGACAAGCGAGTGAAAAATCTAATAATTATAAATCTGAATATCCTGCAGTAACCATTTCTGTGGCGAAAAGAAAAGGTGCAGATGCAATGAAAATTGCTGAGGTAATTATTAATAAAGTGAACCATTTAAGAACTACGTTAATTCCTGATGATGTTCACGTAGAAGTAACAAGAAATTATGGTGAAACTGCTTCTCATAAAGTATCAGAATTGTTGTTGCACCTTATAGGATCTATCTTTGCAGTTACATTAGTTGTCATGTTAGCTATGGGTTGGCGAGGTGGTTTGGTTGTGTTTTTATCTGTGCCAGTTACGTTTGCACTAACATTGTTGAGTTACTATATGTTAGATTATACGTTGAACAGAATAACGCTTTTTGCGCTAGTTTTTGTCACAGGTATTGTGGTTGATGATTCCATTATTATTGCCGAAAATATGCATAGGCATTTTAAAATGAAACGCTTGCCTTTTAAACAAGCTACTTTGTATGCCATTAATGAAGTTGGAAACCCAACAATTCTAGCAACTTTTACAGTAATCGCATCAGTATTACCAATGGCTTTTGTGTCTGGTTTAATGGGACCTTATATGGCACCAATGCCAATTGGAGCATCTATTGCAATGATTTTATCATTATTTGTAGCTTTAACCATTACACCTTATTTAGGATTTATTTTCTTGAGAGAAAAAGATAAAAAAGGTGCTGAAGAAAAACAAGAAAAGCCTTTAGAAGATACTTTTATTTATAAAATTTACAACAAATTTGAAAGTCCTCTTTTGGAAAGTAAAACAAAAAGATGGTTGTTTTTAGGAGGAACATTCTTTGTTTTAATAGCAACAATGGTGTTGTTTTTTACCAACTCTGTTGCCGTGAAAATGTTGCCTTTTGATAATAAAAATGAGTTTCAGGTGGTAATTGATATGCCAGAAGGAACAACTTTAGAAAGAACAGCTGTTGTAACGCAAGAAATTGCTCAGTATTTGTCTACACGATCAGAAGTGGTAAATTATCAGAATTATATTGGTACTTCTGCACCAATAACTTTTAATGGGTTAGTGCGTCATTACGATTTACGTGGTGGAAGCAATATGGCAGATATTCAGGTGAATTTGGTTGATAAAGGAGAACGTGAAATTCAGAGTCACGGAATTGCAAAATTATTAAGACCAGAAATTCAGAAAATTGCTAAAAAATATAATGCAAATGTAAAGTTGGTTGAGGTGCCACCAGGACCTCCAGTTTTATCAACCATTGTTGCAGAAGTTTATGGGCCAGATTATAAAGAGCAAATTGAAATAGCGAATCAGGTTCAGAATATTTTAAATAATACAGATGATGTAGTTGATGTTGATTGGATGGTTGAAGCTGATCAAAAAGAATATCAATTTGAAATAAATAAAGAAAAAGCCATGTTGTATGGAGTTGCTCCTCAGCAAATTGCATATACAATGAATATGGCTTTGTCTAACAGAGCAATTACAAACTTGTATGATGAAAATGCAGTAAATCAAATTGGCTTAGTTTTAACTTTGGATGAAAAAGAAAAGTCTACAATTTCTGATATTTCTCAATTGAAAGTAAAATCAAAAATGGGAAATATGGTTCCAATTGCTGATTTGGTTGAAATTAAAGAGACGATTGCTGCCAAAAGTATTTATAGAAAAAATCAAAAACGTGTTGTTTATGTGATGGCAGATATGGCTGGAGAATTAGAGAGTCCTGCTTATGCAATTCTTGGTATGGAAGAAAAATTGAATAAAATTGAACTTCCTGAAGGATACAAATTAAACGAAATGTATTTAGGTCAGCCAGAATTTGAGGACGATTATACTGTAAAATGGGATGGAGAATGGCAAATTACTTTAGAGGTTTTTAGAGATTTAGGAATCGCATTTTTGGGCGCATTAATTTTAATTTACATTCTAATTGTAGGATGGTTTCAAAACTTTAAAGCACCAATTGTTATGATGGTTGCTGTGCCTTTATCCTTAATAGGGATTATTTTAGGTCACTGGATGATGGGCGCATTCTTTACAGCTACCTCTTTTATTGGTATGATTGCTTTAGCAGGAATTATGGTTCGAAATTCAGTTTTATTAATCGATTTTATCAATCTAAGAACAGCAGAAGGAATTCCTTTAAAACAAGCGTGTATTGAAGCTGGAGCAGTAAGAACAACACCAATTTTATTAACGGCAGGAACTGTAGTAATTGGCGCATTTGTTATTTTATTCGACCCTATTTTTCAAGGTTTGGCAATTTCATTAATGGGCGGAACTATTGTTTCTACAGTGCTTACTTTATTGGTTGTGCCTTTGGTATATTATATGATTGAAAAGAAAAATTACAAATAGCTTTTTAGATTATTCGTGGTCGAGAACTCCTACGTTTTGAGGTTTTAATTCGTTCTCAACTGCACTCGATTAGACATTAAAAATTTAATAATATGAAATTAGTAATTGTTACAGTAGTAGTAGAGTTTCAGCAGGATGTTTTAAAGCTTTTCAAAAAAGCAAATATTGAGAATTTTAGTAGTTCAGAAATAGATGGTTATAAAAATAAAGCTGCTATTCTAAATGTAGCTAATTGGTTTTCTGGAGAAAATATTGCAACTGAATCTAGCATGTTTTTCTCTTTTACAGAAGATAATCAGATTGATTTGTTGTTCAAATTAGTGAAAAAATTCAATTCTAATTTAGAAACTAATAACCCTGTAAGAGCAATTGTATTGCCTATAGAAAGATTTATATAATTTAAAAAAAATAAGAAAATGTTAAATACGTATTTTAGAGAAATTGTAGGTGTAATGGTTTTGTTAAGTGTAGTCTTAACGTATTATGTAAACCAAAATTGGATGTGGTTTACAGTTTTTATAGGCCTAAATATGATACAATCTGCATTTACAAAATGGTGTTTGTTAGAAACTATTTTATTAAAATTAGGAGTAAAAAAAGAAAGTGCTTCTTGTGCTTCCTGTTAAAAAATAATAACCTCTTTTGAATTTTATGATTTTTTTAATAAGTTATTTTTATTTATTCTAAATAAACACTTATATTTGCAGTATAATTTTTTAGAATGATTATTTTTTATACTTCACAAAAATCTACTATCTCATTATCATATACAACTATTTGCGATACTGTTTGCTCAGCAAATTGTATGACTCCAAAAAGTAAATGTTGCAATAAATATAAAAAGAAAGGGATAAACTGTAAAAGATGCCCACATATTTTATTAAAATCGGCTTCATAGTTTTATTCGTTTTTCTGTTAATTAAAGTATTTATTGAACATTAGTTAATTTATCTTATTTGGACTGTAAATGAGACAATAAATATATATTTTTGTGGTTTACTTTAAACTATGAAGTCAGTTGCTTATTCTTTATTGATCATAATCTTAACCATCTCATTTACTTCCTGCCAAGAAAATGGTATTTTTTTTCCTGAAAAGGAAAATATTCAAGGTAATTTTGAAGTGACTATTGATGGAGACATCTTTTTAACAAATGATGTTAACTTTACAGTAAGTAATCAAGAAATTTTAATCTCAGCTTTTAGTACTTCAACTAATGAAACCTTAACATTAAGAGTTGCTAATTTTATGGATGCTAGTTTTAGTTTAGAAGGCGAAAATAATGTTGCGAGTTATACTATTAATAATTTAGGAATAATGGATACTTGGACAACCTTAAATGCAACATCAAGCAGAGGGAATATCCAATTTTCTGAAATAAATTTCACGAATAATACTGTATCTGGAACTTTTAGTTTTATTGGTAGAAATCAAGATTTAGGAGCTTCAAAAGCATTTAGCAATGGAAGTTTTAGTAACGTTCCAAGAAATTAAAATTTAATTATTCAATTTTTCTAGTGATATAGGTAAAATTCTCTCTACAAATTTTGAGTACGCTAATACAGAAGGATGTAAACCATCTGAAGCTACTAAATTAGTATTTGTTAAACCTTGGCGAGTTATGTCAGTAATATTTACAAATGTAATTCCATTCTGTTCACAATAATTTTTTGCAAAGGTATTGTATTTATCAATTCCTGCAGATATGGATGCACTTCCTCTGCCAAAAGGTGTAAACGCATAATCTGGAATAGAAACTACAATTACATTATTCCTTTTGTTATTTGCAGCTTTTATAGATGTCGATATTAGTTCAGGAAACTCTTTCTCGTAAATAGAAAAATTACTGTTTTGAAATTGATTATTCACACCAATTAATAAGGTTACCAAATCAAAATCATCGGAAATATTTTCTTGCTCAATGGCATTTATTAAGTTGGTGGTTGTCCAGCCAGTTCTTGCAATAACTTGCAAACTAAACGTAGTATCTTTTTTAAAAGTGATGGATAAACTATCTTTTAACTGTTCAGGAAATCTACACGTTTCACAAACGCTTTCGCCTATTGTATAACTATCTCCCAAAGAGAGAATTTTAAATTGTTTTTTTTGATCAATAGTAGGAATATCATCGACAATTAATACTGTTTGATCGTCGTTGTTTTCGCAACCAAAATTAATCAAAACAACAAAAATACTGAAGAGATAAAATATTTTTTTCATATTGATTTTAGTCGTTATTTAAAAGCATTTAAGCCAGTAATATCGAAACCAGTAATTAGTAAATGAATATCATGCGTTCCTTCATAAGTAACTACGCTTTCTAAATTCATCATGTGTCTCATAATTGAATATTCTCCTGTAATTCCCATTCCACCTAACATTTGTCTTGCATCTCTGGCTATTTTTAAAGCCATATCTACATTGTTACGTTTTGCCATCGAAATTTGAGCAGTGGTTGCTTTTCCTTCGTTTTTTAGAGTTCCTAATCTCCAAGCTAATAACTGAGCTTTTGTAATTTCGGTAATCATTTCAGCTAGTTTCTTTTGTTGTAGTTGAAATTGTCCAATAGGTTTGCCAAATTGTTCACGCTCTTTTGCATAGCGTAAAGCAGTGTCATAACAATCCATTGCTGCACCAATTGCGCCCCAAGCAATTCCATATCTTGCAGAATCTAAACAACCTAAAGGTGCTCCAAGTCCAGATTTATTTGGTAATAAATTTTCTTTTGGTACTTTTACATTATCAAAAATTAATTCTCCAGTTGATGAAGCTCTCAATGACCATTTATTATGCGTTTCTGGAGTAGAAAAACCTTCCATTCCACGTTCAACTAATAAACCATGAATTCTACCTTCTTCGTTTTTTGCCCAAACCACAGCAACATTACAAAAAGGTGCATTCGAAATCCACATTTTTGCACCATTTAACAGATAATGATCACCATTATCTTTAAAGTTGGTTTCCATTCCTCCAGGATTTGAGCCATGATTTGGTTCTGTTAATCCAAAAGATCCCATCCATTCTCCAGAAGCTAATTTCGGTAAATATTTTTTTCTTTGTGCTTCATTTCCATAAGCAAAAATAGGATACATCACTAAAGAAGACTGCACAGAAGCTGTAGAGCGAACTCCAGAATCTCCACGTTCTATTTCTTGCATAATTAATCCGTAAGAAATTTGGTCTAAACCTGCACCTCCATATTCTTCTGGAATGTAAGGTCCAAAAGCACCAATTTCTGCCAAACCACTAATAATTTGTTTAGGGAATTCAGCTTTTTGAGCATACTCTTCAATGATTGGAGAAACATCACGTTTTACCCAATCTCTGGCAGAATCACGAATTAATTTGTGTTCTTCCGTTAATAAATCATCAATATTATAATAATCTGGCGCTTGAAAAAGATCTGGTTTCATAAATTCTTAAAATTAAATCGATTTAACAAAGATAATCAATGAAAAAGAGAATTTCTAATCTTATTTTTTAAGAATTTTAAAAATATTATTGTCTGTGTATTCTCCCAACCACTTACCTCTAAAAGCAACTTATATAGGTTTTATTTTATTTTAATGAATTGTATTTAAAACTTAAATAATTTCTTTTTTTACCTTTATTACAATACTTATTTAAATATTGATTTTTTACATTTAAGTAAGATTCTATCGTAATTTTGTTTATACATAATTGTAAGCCTTTTTTATTTTCTCCATTTAATTTTTACAGCAGATAATTTTTCAAACTCTAGTTTTTCGTTTTCGAATTTCTCAAATTCGTTTCTTAGATAAAAATTTAAAGGAGATTTATATAATTCGCCATTTTTCTTCCTTACATTACTACTTTCTATTACCCAACCATTCAATTCTGATTCCTTTTCTTTCGCAAGATTAAGAATTTTTGTTCCAAGTCCTTTTCTATGAAATTTTGAATCTAAAATTATTGCAAACCATTTTTCATTTTCGCGAATAAAGTCAAAATACCAACCTTTGATTTTTTGATTTTTATTTCTCATTAAAATATGAGATTGCTCGTTTAAATTTTCAAGATAATTTTCAAATTCCAAAAGTGATTTATAATTCATTTTTTTTGGATATTGATCATTCCATAAGTTTAAAATTTCTTTTTTGTCAGCTTTAGATAGTTCTGTTTGATTAATATATTCCAATCTAGGTGTTATTTAGTTAAATTAAAAAAATATTGAAGCTTATATTTTATAGTAAAACTTAAGCTCCAATGATTTTTTCTATATAATTTAATTTTTTTCTAACCATTTCAACCAATCGTTTACAACATCCACCAAATAGTCTGTTTTTTTATTTTCTTTTTCAGGATTTGATCTTTGATAAGTATGTCCTAATCCTACATAACTTAAAAAAGTAATATTTGTAATTCTTTCTTTAATTGTCTCAATTTGAAACATATCTTGATATGGACTTGATTCATCTTTTGTCCCGTAAGAAATTAAAATTGGAATTTTTACTCGTTTTAAGACTTCACTTTCATTTTGAGAAAAAGAGGATAACATTAAATTAGAATCTCTATTTGAGTTTTTATAATTCGTTGGATCATTTACAACTTCTTTCCATGTATTAAAAATCTTTTTCACTTTTGGATTTGACTCATATTTTTCTTTCATTCTTTCCCTATGCAGTAAAGCTAAAATTGTGGAATAATAAGGCAATCCACTAGAATAAATTAGATGTGTTGGTTTCGTAGATTTATCACACATAAAAAGTGCAATACTACTGCCTTGTGAGTGTCCTGAAACAATAAGTTTTGTAGTATCAACCCATTTTTCTTTTTGTAAAGAGTCAATAATTTTTAAATTTCGATGCACATAATACTCCAAATTGTTGTTTTTTACATACTTTTCAGGATAAATATAATTCTCTTTATCTATAAAAAATTCTCTCTGGTCAACTAAACTATCTTTGTGAGCAATTAATGGAATTCCAGATTTATTAACTATAGCTAAGTGATAATCGTCTTCAACAAAGCCTTCTTCTGTAGTTGAATAAATTGTACGATTTTTTCCATTATGAATAATTAATGGAATTGCCAAAGAACCTTGAACTGAAAAAAATAGAGGTTTCTTAATATTTTCCTCTCCTTTTTTTGATTTTACCAATACTTCAACTGTATCATTTTCAATTATATATTGAAAATATCTAAAGCCAAAATCTTCAGCTTTTTTTTGAGAATAGAAATTAATCGAGATTAAAAGAAATATAAATAATGATGTTTTTTTCATAAGTTATTTTTGAAATTAATATAGTCTACTCAATAAATATCCAAATTTTTTCTCTAAAAAAGCCTCAAGCTCATCAGCTTTAATTTTTCTAGCGATAATAATCCCTTTTTTATCAATTAAAATATTATCTGGAATTACAGTTACTTCATAAATATTAGCAGCAGTATTATTATCACCTTTTAGTTCAGAAACGTTTATCCAAGGAAGTTTGTCTTTTTCAATAGCTTTTAACCAATCACTCTTATCACTATCATAAGAAACTCCAATAATTTCGAATCCATTTTTGTGATGCTCTTTGTAAATTTTTACCAATTTTGGATTTGCAATTCTACAAGGTGCACAATGTGAACCCCAAAACTCAATTAACGTATATTCTTTTGCAATATCAGATACTTTTATAAGCTTTCCATCTTTATCTGGCTGTGAAAAGGCGATGTATTTTTCGCCAATTTTAGGACTTATTGGAGTTCCTAAAAAATTGGCTATCAAAATACCCTTTTCTGATAATCTATTTTTAGCACTCATTTCTGAAAATAATTCTTTGGTTTTTTCTTTTCCCCAACTTGTTTTGTAAATATTTAGAGTATTTAAGCTGACTAATGAATTAGGGTTTTTACTAATAAATGTTTGATTTATGGTATCTTTTATTTTGGTATATTTTTCAAAGATGCTATTTAAACTATCTCTTCTAATATCATCTTTAGAAATTGTCATCAATAGATTATTAGCTTTAGACCATTCAGTATCAGCATCTTTTAAATTTGCTCTTAATTCATTACTTCCATCTTGAGTTTTAGATCCTGTAACAATAGCTTCTTTAAAGTTACCTCTATTTCCTTTTATGGTAATTTTTCCCTTTTCTAACCAGATTGAATTATAGTCTCTTGAATTTTTAATAAACAATAACGCTTTTGTTGGTTTTTCTAAATTTCCAGAAAATGTAAATTTGTCATTTTTAATAGCTGTAGAGTCTACAGTTTTATTATTTATACGTAATAAAATAATATCATTTTCTTTCCCATTATTAATGACTCCACTTAAAACAAAAGAGCTGTTTTTTTCGTTTTGATTACATCCAGAAATTAAAATAATTGCAAATAAAATTAAGAGTTTTATTTTCATAATGATTTAGTTTTATAAACCATATTTTTTTTGCATTTCTGCCATTAATTTTAATGCATCTTCTTGTGCTTTTTTAGCTGCTGCCATTTGTGTTTCAACCTCTTTGTTTGCGTCGTCTAAAGCTGCCTGTTTTTCATTTTCACTTAATTTTTTGTTACCTTCTAATTCTTGATTCCGAGCTTCTTTTTCTTGTGCTAAAATTTCTTCCTTTTTTGTAAACCATGACAGTATTTCTTCTTCATCTGCAATTTCTATTTGCAAATAATAATTTACGTTAGGAATCTCAGAATTATGCTTTAAATATGCTTCATGTAAATGAGCTTGAAGTTCTTGAAATGTATCTACCTTGTCTTGATTTTCTTGAATTCTAAAAAATACAACTGGTAGCGTTGTTAAATTGTATTCAACTGCTTTTTTTAATTGTAAAATTACTTGTTGATTTTCTACTGCAATATTTTCTAAAATTTCAGCAACATTATTTTTGTTAGATTGAATCTCTAATTGATTGTTTTCAATATCTTCAAAACGTTTTTGCTGTCTCTTTAAATTGTTCCAAAACGCTTCTTTTCCAAATGATTTATCTTCTTGGGCAATTAAATTTAGTTTTTTATCAACTGCAATTTGAAACATTTTTTTAACTGTTTTAACAGCTATAACAAAGTCATCAATATTAACGTTTTCTAAATTCTGATGATAGACACCATTTGAAATGTAATAACCATGAGATGCTTTTTCTGCAATTCCCAAAAATTCACTTATTTTATCTTCGAATAAAGTTGTTGCCATAATTATAGTATTGTTGGGTCTATTTTAGATTTACTGTGTGAGTGTCTTATAACGGTTTTCCCCCAACCTTCAGTTGTGTAATGTTGAGCAAATGTTATGTATTCTGCATAATGATTTCCATCTTCTTTGTAAACAGCAACTCCCATTAAACCTCGCTCAATAAGTCTATCAAATTGATATGTATTTATCCATTTTTTACCACCATTAACAATTATTCTTGCGCCTTCTATATCTGGGTTTTCTTTTTCAAAAGCAGCTAGAAAGTCTCTATTAAATTTTGGGTTATTTGCAATATCTTTTGGGAGTTCTGTAATTAAACTAGAGTCGTCAATGCCAAGACCAACACTTTCTGCAGCTTTTTTTATAGTACTACCAATTAGTTCAAATCCTTTCTCTCGCATTTCGAAACCTGTTCTTATAATTTTTTTTAGGTTGATCATTTTTTGATTTTTAAAATTAATTTACTTTTTTACAAGAAACACGTTCTCTTGCAATTGCACCACCAAATTGTTGTGGAGTTCCCCAACCAGAACCTGTTGGATAAGATCTAAAACTATAGGTATGAAAACCACATTTTCCATCTGCTGTTTTGTACGGAAATGCTGCTGAAATTTCTCTATATTTTTGTTTGTATGGTGGAGAGAATACACGCCATTGACTTTGCATTAATGTTTTTGTGTATTTTTCTTTATAACCGTTTTTGTTCATCACTTTTAATAATATTGCTTCTAAACCAGCATTTCTATAAGAAGGTTTTGGCAATTCATTCGCTTCTATAAATGCCTCAAATTGTTTGTTTTCTACTTTTACATAATATTTTGGGTCTTTTCCTTTAGATAAATCCATTTCAAAAGAACCTTTGTAAGAAACACCACCCGTTTTTAGAGTAACTATATTGATACTAACATCCCATTTTTTCTTTCTTGGGGTTTCTTTACCCATTCCTCTTGCCATTTGTACAGGAGTTATATTTTCATTTTTAATATCTTTAGAAAGATTGGTTTCCATATTTGGTAATAACACAAACTGATAAGTAGTTTCAGAGGTGTTCCAACCTGGATATACTAAAAACATAGTATTTTTATAGCTACCATCATCAACCGTAAAAAAACGATCTAAAGTTAAGCCAGAAACATCTGTAACACGCATTGCAGCACCTGCACCCATTGGTTTTCCTGTTGCACTTAATGCATTTGGGTCTCCAATTGCATCTATAATTGGAGCGCTTAAATAAATAGTTGCGTAGATTGCATCACCAGATTGAAATACAGGATTTATTTCTACAGAAGATTCATTTCCAGCTTTATAAGGTCCTTTTGTAAACACAATTTCGTTGACATGTTCTTTGTGAAACTCGCCTGTATAAACTGCTGCCAATTCCTCTTCTGCATCTGCCAATTGTCTTTCAGCAGAATTTTTTATTTCATTTAAAGTTGCATTATCTCCGCCAATTGCTGCAAAACCTCTAACAACTTTTAAAACTCTTTTGGACATTTTACTTTTACGAACACCATCCATAGTATTTACCTCATCTAACATTTTATATAACGAAGCAGGAATTTGATTTGTAGTTAAAGTTTGGTCTAAATTTTCTAATTTAGTTTTCAGTTGTTTTCCTTGGTTGTCTAATTTTCCAGCACTTTCTGCTGTAGACATTTGAGAAAGCATCTTTTTTCTATTAAAATTTACGACCTCATCAAAAACTTTGTTTTGTTCTTCAAAACGTGCGTTTTCAAAAGTTCCTCCAGCAAAATTGTAGTAATTATCAATAAAAAAAGTAAAGTTATAATTGGCTTTAGCGAAATCTTGTTTGTTATTTGCTAATGATTTACTAGCTCCTAATAGCTTATTTAAACGTGAACATTCTGCAGAAATATTTGCATTAGGTTCTTTTTTTAATACGTAACCAACATATTTTTTTGCATTTTTTAAATTATTCTCCATTTTTAGAAGTTCGCCATTGGTAGATGCTTTTTCAGCTAAATCCAATTGTTTTCTTAAATTTTTGAGTGATGTAAATGCTCTGTTTCCTTGAGCAATTGTTAAGTTTCCTTTGGCATTTTCACATACATTAGTTTGTGCAATAATGTTTGTGTTGCTATAAAGTGTTATGCAAAAAAAGATAAAAGCAACTGCGTTTTTTAGTTTTTTCATTTTAGAAATTTTTCAAACTTTTTTTTTACAAAAAATGTAAGATTAATGAGCAACTAAATTAATTTATAAATTAAATGAATAAACTACCCTAAATGGGTAGTTTATTGTTGTAAAGTATTCTGTTAATTTGTGTGGGGGTAAATAAAACAGAAAATTTTATTTACTATTTGGTTTAAAAAGCACTAATTTTATTAGTGCTTTTGTTTTTATAATTATGACTTTAAGATTTTTAACAATATTATGCTGTCTGTTGATCTCACTTTCTGTAAAAAGTCAGTCGAATTTAACCTATAAAAAATTCAAAAAGGCGTTTAGAAAAAATGTAAATGTTTCTAAAAATGATAGCGCAGCTTTTTTTTTAAATAAAATGGAAGCTTTTGCAATTTCTGATAAAAATGATTCTTTATTGATGGACGTAAATGATCAATATGCATTTTTTAATTTTATTCGGGGAGATTTTGAAGCAAGTGCAAACTATTTAGTAACCGCTTCAAATTATGCCCTAAAAAATAAGTATGATAATATTTATTTAGATATGTTGAATAATTTGGGGATGATTTTTGCCAAAATAAACGAGTATAATAAGGCTAAAGAAATTTATATTAAAGTTTTGTCTTTGTCAGATTCTACAGACATCAATAGAGACTATTTATCAACATTATCAAATTTAGGTTCTGCGTATCAAAATTTAAATAAAATTGATAGTGCTAAAGTGATTCTAGAAAAAGGCTTGGTTTTAGCTAAACAAAATAATGATAAATTAATGATTGCTAGTTTGTTAAAGTTTTTGGCAAAAAATAAATATCTAAATAAAGAGTATAAAGCTGTTAAAGATTTGGTTGATGAAATTGAGCAAAATTACGACACAATTATTTCGCCAAGATTATTAGACGATGCTTTTTTTTACAGAGCGCAAGCTAATTTTTATCTTAATAATTTAAGGGAATCTGAAAAAGATATTAAAAAAACATTGCGCTTAATGGAAGTTCAACAAAAAGACCCAGCTTTAGTTGAGCGATTATTATTTTACAGTAACTTAAAAGAAAGACAAAAAGATTACAGAAAATCGTTAGAACTTAAAAATCAAGTTTTAATTTTAAAAGATAGTTTTGATGAAGTCGAAATGCGTCAAAATGTTTTAGAAATCGAGAAAAAATATCAAACAGAAAAAAAAGAAAATGAGAATTTACAATTGAAACAAGAGGGTTTTAAAAAAGATTTAATTATTTCTCGAAACAGAAATAATTTATTATCAATTGTGGTTGGTTTTGTTTTGTTACTAACTTTTATCATTTTTTATTATTTAAATAAGTATCGAAAAAAGAATAAAGCTTTAAATATCTCTATTGATAGAAGAATAAAATTAGAGAAAAAATTGAACAATGTTAGAGAAAATATTGCGCAAGACTTTCACGACGATTTGGGAAACAAACTGGCAAGTATTACTGTTCTGACAGATATTTTATCGAATAAAAATATTTCTACAGATGATAAGAAAATAGTGTCTCAAATTCAAGAAAATTCAGATAGTTTATATAAAGGGACAAAAGATTTTATTTGGTCTTTAAATAGCAAAAGCGATTGTTTAGAAGAGTTAGTTACCTATTTATCTGATTTTGGTGAGGAGTTTTTTCAAAAGTTGAACATCAATTTTAAAATTAAAAAAGAGATAGACCAAAATATTTCTTTGCCTTATTATTGGAGCAGACACATTATTTTAGTTTTTAAAGAAGCAATGACCAATGTTGCAAAACATTCACAAGCTAAAGATTGCGAAATTCGCTTTTTCTGTGATTCAAATTTATTAAAAATAGAATTATTTGATAATGGAATTGGCTTTAAAGAAGAAGAAAATAAATTTCAAAACGGACTTATAAACATGCAAAAAAGAGTCAAAAAAATTAATGGTAAAATTGATGTGAAATCAACAAAAAATGGAACAGGAATTATATTTTTTGCAGAACTACCCAGTTTAGGTAGTTAATTAATAATCAATAGTTAATAGTTTTGTAAAGCTAAAATATTTGTATGAAAAAAGTAGTAATTGTAGAAGATAACAAAACATTAAATGATGCCTTTGTAAATATTATAAATGCAAGTGCTAATTTTAAAATTACTGGTGCCTATTTAAATGCAGAAAATGCTATTGAAAATATAAAAAATGATGCTCCAGATTTTGTTTTAATGGATATTCAATTACCAGGTATTGATGGAGTAGAAGCTACCAAACAAATCAAAAAAATAATCCCAAAAACTAGCATAATTATTATTACTGTTTATGAAAATTCAGAAACTGTTTTTAATGCTTTATGTGCAGGTGCTACAGGTTATTTAACTAAAAATACAACAACTGGTAAATTAATTGCATCTTTAGAAGAAGCAAAAAATGGAGGGGCTCCAATGAGCATTCACATTGCAAAAATGGTAGTTTCGTCATTTAAAAAAACAATTCACGCAGATTTAAGTGAACGAGAATTAGAGGTTTTAACACTTTTATCGAAAGGGAAAAGCTACAAAAGTATTGCCGAAATTTTATTTATCAGTTTAAATACAATTAAGTTTCACATCAAAAATATTTACGATAAATTACAAGTAAAATCTAGAGAGGAAGCAATATCTAATGCAAATAATCAAAATTTAATTTAAAAAACTACCCATTTTGGGTAGTGACTTCAAAAGGGTTCAAAAGTAACTTTGTTTTCAATATTAAAATTATTTTATATGAAAACAAATAAACTTTTACTTCTCTTATTTTTATCATTTTCGATAAATGCCTTTTCACAAAAAATTCGTCCTGTAAATGATTTTTTGACTTTTTATTCAGGAAACCCTGGTGGAAATAACGCTGAATCTATTGTTTTTCAAGATAAATTATTTTTTACAGTAGGTACTTCTACAAATGTTTCTACCAATAACTCATTCTACACTCGTTTTCATTATACAGATGGTAGTCAGCAATTTCAAATTAAATGGGGTTCAGGAGCAATTGCAAGGTACATTTTAGGAGTTTTACCTTCGCCAAATTTCACAGTTTTTCAAGATCAATTATATTTTACAGCAAGAAGAGAAACAGCAGGTTCTAGTGAAGGTTATCGATTAGTTTACGGAGATAGTTCAGGAGTTTACACCGAATTTGTTGCAGAAGCTGGGATATTTTCGGCTGAAAACTCTTTTACAGATATTGAAGTTTTAAATTCTGCGACAATGTATTTTGGAGGAAGTATAGATGCTAAAGGATTAGAATTACACAAATATGTAAAATTAACAAGTGCACCTGGGGTTTTAACAAGAATCACAGATATTAATCCTAATGATGGGCATTCTAATATTAAAAATTTATTTGGGTTTAATGGAGAAATGTATTTTTCTGCTTTTGATGGTACAGCACAAGAATTATATAAAGTCAATACGAGCGATGTGGTTACAAAAATTACAATCACTGGCGAAATTATAGAAGAACCAGAAGATTTAATAATAGTAGATAATAAATTATATTTTTCTGCAAATGATGGAAATGGAAGAGAATTATTTGTAATAGACTCTAATAATCAAGTAGATAAAATTAATTTTTCGAGTAACAATCCAAACCCAACAAGTTTAACTGCTTTTGATTTTACATCAAATGGAAATAATACAAAAGTTTTAGCAATGGCTGCTTCAACAACCTCTGGAGGAAGAGAATTAATGGTTTTAAATACAAATAATAATGTTCCTTCTTTAGTGGATGTAAATCCTAATTCAGGTTCATCAAATCCTGAAGAATTACATGTTTATAACAATTATTTGTATTTTTCTGCTGACGTAAATGTAGGCAGAGAATTGTATAAGTTTGATGGTTCAACCTTTAGTTTAGTGGCCAACATCAACACAAATACGCCAACAGCTAGCTCAACACCTAAAGATCTTATAGAGTATGAAGGTAAATTGTTTTTTAATGCTTTTACATTTACTGATTTTATAGAACTTTGGCAATTAGATGAAAATGATAATTTAAGTATTGTTAAAAGTCATAAAGATGGTCAAGTTTCATCAGACCCAAAACCATTAAGAAGTTTTGATGGGAAATTGTATATGTCAGCAGAAAAAGATAATAATGAAAGAGAATTATATGCAATGAGTTTTGAAACAAAAATTTTAGCTACAGCTGATACAGATTGGAACAATGAAAACAATTGGGATTTTGGATTGCCAGATGAAAGTTTAAATGCAATTATTGATGAAAATGTTGAGCTGAATATCACAGATTTTGTAAAAACAAAAAATTTAACTGTTTCTAACAATTCAGCGAAAATAAATATTCAACCAAAAGGAGCTTTAACCGTCCAAGAAAATACAATTTTGCCAACAAATACAACAGGTGTTTTAAACTTATTTTCAAATAATTTAAACGAATATGGAACTTTTATTTGCCAAGGATCTTTTTCTGGCGATAAAATTAGATACAACAAGTATTTTTTTGATAATCTATCTTATACTGGAAGTCCTCTTGAATTATCGCCTGCGAGTTTATTGACCTCTGATTTAGAAACTCTACCTAATACTAAAGTAGGTTTAGGAATTTATGATAATAATTTTTCAGGTAAAACAGGATTTGAATACTATAGTTTGTCAGATGCTAACAATCTAATTTTTGAGGATGGTAAAGGATATATTATAGACAGAAATGGAGATGGTGCTTTAATTTTTGAAGGTAATTTAAACACAGCAGACTTTACAAAAACAGTAACTACTGGTTCGAAAAATGGCTGGAATTTACTATCAAATCCTTATGCATCTTATTTATCTATAGTAGATTTAAATAATTTAAGTGTTACAGGTACAAACATTAGCTTTTTACAAAATCAGGCTAATAATTTAGATTTGAATTATGGCGCAATTTATTATTATGACGAAACTATGAATAAAGGAATAGGTGGTTTTAGAGCAATTAATTATACCAATACGTATGCAAATATTGCTCCAGGTCAAGCATTTTTTGTGAAAATTAATACTGCGTCAGAAAATTTTGAAATTAAAGCTGCTGCACAAACTCATGGAGTAAATAATTTTACTGTACCAATATTTCCATCAAGAGACATTACCATTTATTTAGAAAATAAAAATGATAATACACAAATTTCTTCCACAAGGATAAATTACGGGTTAGGTAATCAAAGTTTTAGTTATAGATATGATGCAGCAAGATTTGATTTAGAAGATGATGAAGAGTTTTTTATTGCCACGAAACTTGTTATAGACAATGCACCTGTTCAGAATTTGGATTATCAAGTTCAAGGTGGTAATGGATCTGAAACTCAAATTTTTCCAATTTCCATAAGAGCAAAAGCAGGTACAGAGATTGTTCTTTCTGCTGTAAAAGAAAACTATTCAAATGGAGGAAACATTTATATAGAAGATAAAGCAGATGGCACATTTCACGTCTTATTAACACCAACAGATACTTATGAAACTACAATTACTCAAGATACAAATGGTGCAGGAAGATTTTATTTACACACTGCAAGTCAAACACCATTAAGTACGGATAGTTTTAATATTGATGGAACTGTTAATGTGTATTCAGTTGATAATAAGATAATTATAAATGGTTTAAATGGGTTAGAAAATTCAATAACGGTTTTTGACGTTTTAGGCAAAAAAGTAGCAGAAGTAACTAAAACCACAGAAAGTAACATTGAAATATTGGTAAGTTCTAAATTAACAAAAGGAGTTTATTTTGTGAATATAAAAACAAATAAAAAAGCAATTTCTAAAAAGATTTTATTAAAGTAAAATTAAGTTTTCCTCAACATACTTTATCTAATTTAATAAATTGGGGGATTTGTTAAATTAGTATTTCAAAAACACAAGTTAGGGCTTGTGTTTTTTTTTTGGCAAAAGTCTAACTATGTTTGTATCGATGAAATTCACATTAGGAAAACAGGAACGTTTAAAAAGTAGAAAGCTCATAGAAAAGCTTTATAAAGAAGGTAATTCTGTAAAAGCGTTTCCTTTAAGAATGATGTATTTACAGACAAATCATACTTCCGATTTTCCTGCACAGGTTGGTGTTTCCGTGCCAAAAAGAAATTTTAAAAAAGCGCCTGATAGAAACCGATTAAAAAGGTTAATGCGTGAAACGTATCGTTTGCAAAAAGCAATTGTATATGCTCATTTAGAGCAACCTTATGTTTTTATGATTTCGTATCTTGGCAAAGACAAATGGAGTTATGAAGACTTGCATATAAAAATGGAGAAATTGTTGAAGTTATTTGTTGAAGAGACAAAAAAAAATAACAATCAACAAGGGTTTAAACCCCTTGTTTTAAAAAAATAACATGAAAAAAATTAAAATATCAAAAAAAATAATAGGCGTTCTTTTAGTATCAACAATTTTTTTATCGTTTTCATTTAAGTCGAAATTCTTTGAAGTTGCTAAACAAATAGAAATTTACAATTCTTTATTTAAGGAGTTGAATATGTATTATGTTGATGAAATAAACCCAGCTGAATTAACGGATTTAGCCATAAAAAACACTTTAAAAGATTTAGATCCTTATACTAATTTCTACAACGAACAAGATGTAGAAGATGCCAGAATTAGAAGAGAAGGAGAATATGCTGGTATTGGAGTTTCTGTTTTTTATACAGACGAAGGAATTGAAATAAGTGAAATTTACAAGGATTTTTCTGCTGATAAAGCTGGTTTAAAAGCGGGAGATATTATTGTTACTATAAATAGGCAATCGCTAGCTAACATGGAAAGAGATCAGCTTTCTATGTTTTTAAAAGGAACTCCAGATACAAAGGTATCAGTAGAAATTAAACGTGAAGGAGCAATTTTAAAAAGGGATTTGAAGAGAGAAAAAGTAGAAATAAATCCTGTGCCTTACTATAATATGATTGATGAAGAAACTGGTTATATTACTTTAACTCGTTTTAATAATAAAGCTTCATCCGAAGTAAAAAAAGCATTTAAGGATTTGAAAAAACAAGGAATGAAAAAGCTTGTTTTTGATTTGCGTTCAAATCCTGGTGGGTCTTTAATGGAATCTATTAATATTGCTAACTTTTTTATCCCAAAAGGAAAGGTTGTTGTAACTACAAAAGCTAAAATTAAAAAATGGAGTAATACGTATAAAACATCTAACGAACCTTTAGATTTAGAAATTCCAATAGTGGTTTTAATAAACGGAAGTTCTGCATCAGCATCTGAAATTGTTAGTGGTTCTTTGCAAGATTATGACAGAGCTGTAATTATGGGAGAACGATCTTTTGGAAAAGGTTTAGTTCAGCGTCAAAAAGAATTAACGTATGGAACACAATTAAAACTAACCATTTCTAAATATTATACGCCAAGTGGAAGATGTATTCAAGAGTTAGATTATACGAATAGAAATTCTAAAACAGGCGAAGTTCCTAAATTTTCTGATAGTGGTATTAATGAATTTAAAACAGAAAACGGACGAACCGTTTTTGATGGAGGAGGCGTTTTACCAGATGTACAAATTGACATATCAAAAAAAACAATTGCTACAGAAAAATTGTTAAGCTCTAAAGCTATTTTTAATTTTGCGATTGATTATTTGTATAAAAATAAAGAAATAGATTCCGCAGACAATTTTCAGATAAAAGATTCAGATTTTAAAGATTTTACAAAGTTTTTAGAAAGTGATACTACTTTTGTAACCCAACAAGAAAGTTTGTTTAAGAAAGCATATTTATCAACAGAAAATAATAATATTAGCAAAGAATACGAAAAAATTAAGGAAAAATTATTTGAAGATAAAATTGAAGAAATATCTAAAAATAAAGATATTATAAATGAACTCTTAGAAGATGAAATTCTCAAAAAATATTATTATGAAGAAGGTGTTTACAAACATCACTTGAAAAATGATCCAACGATTTTTAAGGCAGTTGAGTTGATGAAAAATGAAGCTTCTTATAATCAGATTTTATCAGGGAAATAATTTATATTTGCACCTCAAAAATAAAAATGCTACACACAAAAAATATAGATAGAACAAGAGCGCAAGAATCTACAAATGCCATAGAGAAATTATATATTTCTATGCGTCATTTATTTAGCAGAGGTTTTTACAAACCTATGGGAGTTTCTGGTGAAACTTTACGCAAGTCTTTATTGCTTTTACGCCCAGAAATTTATGGATCTATTGCAGAAGAAAAAATAGAATTAGATGGTTTAGTGTACGTTATAGAAAGACTTCCTGAAGGGATTGAGCAATGCCAATTTATAAACTTAACTGCAGATGAAGGATATAAAAACAGTCATTTTGAACCAATTATTCCTCCAAAAAGAAGAAGAAATTGTTATAGGATTGATAAGGATCAAATGAATATCGAGATTACCAGAGGAAGATCTGAAATCTATGATATTTTAACACATCTTACTTTTTTATTCATAGAATCTCACAAAATTCAAGAGCGTGTTTCTTTGAATGAAGGCGAATCTTTTATAAGAGAATGGCTTCATTTAGAAGATATTGTTTTACATCAAAAGAAAATAAACGACAAAGAAAGAGAGGTTTTAATAGTGCATTTAGGCAATATTCTTGGAAGAACTTTTGATGAGGTTTCTCATATATATAAAGTCTTTGCAACAGAAGAAAATCCGCATAAATTTTTCAATTTAATTTATTGGTTGGGTAAACTAGCTATTAAAGAAGTCTACACTAACGAAAAAAGAACAGTAACATTTAGTTCGCTTTTAATAGAAGAAATTGGGCATCATATTTATGGTGAAATTTGGGCAAATGATATTAAACATATTTTAAAAGAGTACAATCTTTTAAAGAGACCAATTCATATTATAAGTGCAAATATGCACAGTGTTTTAAACTCAATTTATGCAAAAGGTGCTTTGCCAGAAGAAGCTGAAAATTTAAAAGGTTTTGAGTTATACAGACTTTTAAGTAATGTTAATAGCAAAGATTTACAAAAAAAGGTAAAAGATTATGCTTCAGAAAACGGACTTATTTATGTAAAAGATACATCAGGTACCAATATAAATGTACAAATAATTGATACTGATAAAATAAACTACGATGTTTCTACGTTTCAAAAAGTAAACTCTATCAAAGAAAATGCAGTAATTATAGTGATGGATTACGCTTTTGGTGAGCAAGCTTTTGAAACTATGGATGAGTTATTGAAGCCTTATGAAGCTGATAATGAGAAAGTTCATTTAGATGTGAAGTCGGTTTCTATAATGGGGAAAGCTGGTATTTTAGAAGGTGGAAAAGGAGATATTATGATTCCTACTGCACATATTTTTGAAGGAACAGCAGATAATTATCCGTTTAAAAACGAACTAAAAAAAGAAGATTTAGAAGGTTTTGGCGTAAAATCTTTTGATGGTTCTATGATTTCCGTTTTAGGGACATCATTACAAAATAAAGACTTGTTGAAATTCTTTCACGATTCTACTTGGAATGTAATTGGGCTAGAAATGGAAGGTGCACATTATCAAAAAGCGATACAATCTGCATCAAAAATTAGAGGAAATATTTCTGAAGATGTAAAAGTAAGATATGCGTATTATGCTTCTGATAATCCATTAGAAACAGGAGCAACATTAGCTTCTGGAGGTTTAGGGATGACAGGTGTAATACCAACATACGCAATTACACAAAAAATATTAGAACAAATTTTTTAACAGTTTTTAAAAACTGATTTATAACCAAACAAAACAATGTCAACAAACCAACAAAAAAATATTAACGAAGAAGAAGTAGATTTAGGTTCTTTATTTGTAATTATTGGAAAAGGATTTTCTAACTTTTTTAATTTTATAGGAAATATTTTTAAAGGTATTTTTCATTTCTTTATTTCTATATTAATTTTTCTTAAAGAAAATAGTTTCAAAATAGGAATTGCAGCAATTATTGGTTTTGCAGTTGGGATTTTTTTAGAGGTAAAATCATCAGACACATACAGTTCTGACATGTTAGTGCAACCAAACTATAAAAGTGTT
>Ga0115565_10000453_pt1 | contig 35856 bp, 32 predicted proteins | sample COGITO_mtgs_1105_FD_87199 | JGI IMG/M metagenome (GOLD analysis project Ga0115565, IMG submission 87199) | Pelagic marine microbial communities from North Sea - COGITO_mtgs_110530 | ecosystem: Environmental > Aquatic > Marine > Epipelagic | place: Germany:Helgoland, sampling site Kabeltonne... | reverse complement strand
TTTTTAATAATTTTTTGGGGCTGTCACTAACAATTAATATTTCTTCGCATCTTGCTATTTTAGCTTTGAATATTGTATTGCTAACACTTTTTAGTGCTTTAGTTTACATAAAGTTTAATAAAAATATTTTTGAGCATTTAATTTTAAATATTTACAATGTAAGTTTATGGACAATTCTATTTGTTCCCATTTCAATTGTCTCGAGTTTAGTATTTGAGAATACTGATATTGCTAGATTTTTCTTTATTCCATTTCATTTATTGATTTTAATATGGAATTCTAAAGTATTTGAGTTGAGTAGATTAAAGCTTTTTCTTTTTGTAGTTTTAAATTTAAGTTTGTTTTATGGAACTTTACTTGTTTTAATATATTATAGTAACCTATAATTTTAAATCATATGAGCTAAATCAATTCTTGTTCTTTTAAAGACTTTTTTAATTGATTATGATTTTCCCAAAATCTATTTTTTATTTTTTGAAAAACTTCATCATATTTAGGATGAGTAGAAAGAGATTCAACTAATGGATCTTCTTCAAGAAACAATAAAATCCAATATTGGAAACCATCTTGTAAACTAAATTTATTGTAAGCTTCGATGGCTTTATCTGGTTTATTTTCATAAAGATAAAGCATCGCTAAACTTGCTTCTCTGTAAATTGACTCATCTTTTTCTAAGTAATTTTTATATTTATTAAGGTATTTTTCAGCTTTATCAGAAAATCCTAATTTTTTATAGGTGTAGGCAATTTTTATGTTCTCTGCAGGATAAAGGTCAATTTTATTAGTAGAAAGTATATGAATATATTTCTCGTAATAGACCAAAGCATTGTCATAATCCTCTTGAAAATAATACGTTTTGGCTAATTCTTGAGTGATATCAGCGCGAGTTGTATCTTTTCGCCACTCAATAAGCATTTTTTCTCTCAAGGAATTTAAATCTTTGTTATTAGCATAATCTATAAAATTTTTCAAGTAAGTAGAATATTGATTTTCAGGATTATAATTTAAAGATTCTTCAATGTATTTTAAAGCTTCTTTAGCAAATCCATTTTGAACTAATGCATTACTCAAGTTCAGATAAATAAAACTTTTAGATATACTATCTTTAGCTTCTACATTCAATTTTATTCCTTTTAATGCATACATAAGATACTTGTTTGTATCTGGAACAACTCTAGCATAGATATCAGATAAAATTAGTACCACAGAAGAAGCATTTGGGTTGTAATCTAGTGCTTTTTCCAGGTAAGGTATTGCTAACCTAAATTCATTTGCGTTTATATAATATAGCGCTTTTGCAATCAGAGACAATTCAGAAGTAGAGTCATACAACAAGGAATTGTCTGCATATTCATTTAATTTGTCTAAATATTTCTTTTCAATTTTATTGACATCTAAGTAATAGTAACAAATTGCAATCTGAGCATAAGCTTCAGCGTATTTTGAATCTTCTTCTATAGCTTTTTCAAAATTCAGTATGGCCTTGTTTAATCCTGCTTCACTTTGCTCATTTTGATTTTCTAATCCTTTTAAATAATAATCATAAGCTAATATGTTTTCTGTTGGCTTTTTATTTATTTGTTGCAATTCTGCTGGAGTTACTTTTGCTTTTATGGCTTCTGCAATTTTTTTTGCAACCATATTTTGCAATGAGAATACATCTACAACCTTATTGTTATATTGTTGTGCCCAAATTGGCATATCATTAGAAGCATCAATTAATTGAATGTTGAGTAAAACTTGATTTCCAATACGTTGTCCACTTCCTTCTAATAAATAGGCAACATTCAATTCTTCAGCAATTTCTATTACATTTTTGTCAGTATTTCTATATTTTTCTACTGAAGTTCTACTAATAACTCTTAAATCTTGTATTTTTTGTAAGTTGTTAAGGGTAGATTCCATAAGTCCATTTACAAAATACAAGTTTGTAGAATCACTACTCATATTTTTAAAAGGCAAAACAGCTATAGACTTCTTAAGATCGTTAGAGTTAACTTCTGAATTGCTACTATTGTTTTGAATAAACAAGTACGAAACAACAGCAATTATTAAAATGATAGTCAAAACAACTGGGTTGCGATATTTTTTAAAAAAGCTTGTGTTATCTTCTTCAACAAAAATTTCAGCTTCAATTTTTTCTGGTTCAATTTCTGGTTCAATTTCTATTTCAACTTCCGGTTCTTCAATAGTTTCTTTTCTAGATTCTCCAGGAGAAAATCCATAATGCTCTCTAAAGCATTTTATAAAGTAAGAATTGTTGCTAAATCCAACTTGATAGGAAATTTCAGAAACAGTAAGTTCTGTTTCTTTTAGCATTTCCATTCCTTTTTGAAGACGAACTTGCCGTATAAATTGACTTGCACTGAGTTCTGTTTGCTTTTTTATTTTTCTAAGCAAATTTGAACGACTCATATGCATCATGTCAGCCAACTCAGAAACCCCAAATTGTTCATCAGATAGGTTCTCTAAAATAAGCGCTTCAGCTTCTTTAATAAATTTTCCTTTGTATGAGATAGTAGACATGTTGTTTAAGACTATACCAAATGTATCATTTTTTATTTTAAAATAAAACGGATTAATTTTAAAAATACCCGTTGAAAAAAGCTGTTTGCGTCATAATTTATATCGCTGCTTCATAATTTTCAATTGATCATCAAACTTTGTATATAAGGCTACATAAGGGTTGTAAGCAAACTTAGTTCTTGTTGCATCTTTGTCTCAACAAAAATATAGTTATTAATCATTACAAATTTAAATTATGAAAGCACTTAAAATCACCTCAATTAGAATGACAGTTCAGATGTTGTTACTTACACTTTTATTAACAAGTTCATGTGCACAATCTGATAAAAAAACAAACTCAGCTAAAACTACTGAAACAACAAAAAGTGTAACCAAGCCAAGTATAGATATTCATGCTGCTGTACTTACAGGAAATTTAGAAGCAGTAAAACAACATATTGAAGCAGGAACTGATATCAACCAAAAAGAGGCAATGTCTGGTTCTACACCTTTAATGTCTGCAGCTACTTTTAATAAAACTGAAATTGCTAAAGCATTGATTAATGCTGATGCAGATTTAACTATAAAAAATAATGATGGAGGTACAACTTTACATACTGCTGCATTTTTTGGACGCATAGAAATTGTACAATTATTAATTGATGCTAAAGCAGATAAAACTGTCCGTAATAATTTTGGAGCTACACCTAGAGAAATAGTCATGACAGACTTTGCACAAATGAAACCAATTTACGAAATGCTAATTCAACAATTGCAACCAATGGGTTTTATATTAGATCTTGATGAATTGCAAAAAGCAAGACCTGTTGTAGCAATGATGTTACAATAAACACAACATAAGATGACAACTGAAAGAAGATACGATATAGATTGGCTAAGAGTTATAGCCATTGGTTTGCTATTAATTTATCACATAGCCATTATTTTTCAACCTTGGGCAATGTTTATAGGCTTTATTCGAAGTGAAGAAGCTTTAGAAGGATTATGGAAACCAATGACGATGCTGAATGTTTGGAGAATTCCTCTGTTATTTTTTGTATCAGGAATGGGACTATATTTTGCAATGAAGAAGAGAAATTGGAAACAATTATTACTAGAAAGAGGTAAACGAATTCTATTTCCTTTTGTGTTTGGTTATTTTGCAATTACGCCTTTGCATATGTATATTTTTCAAAAGCATTATAACATGTCTTTAAGCTATTTTGCAGACAGTGGACATTTATGGTTCTTAGGTAACATCTTTGTATATGTACTGTTGTTGTCACCTCTGTTTTACTTTTTAAAGAAAAACGACGATGGTAAATATAAAAAAATAGTTTCTAAATTTATGGGTTATGCTATTGGACTATTATCTATATCGCTATTTTTTATGTTAGAAGTACTTTTTGTAAAACCACAATTATTCGAAATGTACGCACAAAACTGGCATGGATTTTTTATAGGGTTTCTAGCATTCTTATTTGGCTATTTATTAGTTTATAGTGGAAGTGCATTTTGGAAAACAGTTTCAAAATGGAAATGGTTATATATTGGTTTAGCAACTATTCTTTTCATAATTCGTTTTACAGGGTTTGAGTCAATATCAAACATGTACCTTACTTCTTTAGAATCTATTTCTTGGATATTAGGTGTTTTTGGACTTGGTTATAACTACCTAAATAAACCAAGTAAATTACTTAGTTACTTGAGTGCTGTTGTTTATCCTGTGTATATTATTCACATGTTTGTGTTGTATTTAGGAGCTTTATTAATTTTGCCTTTAGAGCTGCATCCTATGTTACAGTTTATTGGAATTACAATCTTCACTTTTATAGTTTGTTTTCTAATTTATGAGTTCATCTTGAAAAGAGTTGCGTTTTTAAGACCCTTATTTGGATTGAAATGGAATTTTAAAAAAGCCGTAAAGCAAGAGCCGAAAATATCTAATGTCAAACCTGAAACTTTATAATTCAATTTAATTCTTAAACCATGATAAAATTATTTAGAAGAAATAGACTAAAAATGCTTGCGAACAACAAAGTTGGAGCTTATATAGCCTATGCAGCTGGAGAAATTATTTTGGTTATTGTTGGTATTCTTATTGCCTTGGCTATCAATGAGCATTCAAATAAAGAGAAGAAATTAGAGCTGATGAATTCCTATATTGTTCAATTGAATGATGAAGCAGATCGAAATTTAAAAAAACTTACGATACTAAATGATGAAGCAAATCTAATGCTGAAAGAGTTAAATACGATTTTTAAACTTTTATTGAATAAAGAATATGATAATCCCCAATTAGCAACCAAATCTTTTTATCTAATTATTTCAAAGAAATTCTACCCAGTAATGATTACTTACGAGAATTTAAAGTTTTCTGGTGATTTAAAATTGTTCGAAGATTTAAACTTGCGTAACGTAATCTCTGAAACATACGAAACATTCAATCCGATTGAAAAACTGGAAGCTTCAGAAAAACAGGCAATCGAGGCCTATTATGAGAATTTTTTAATGCCAAAGGTTCAATTTAGAAACATGGGTGTTTCTTCAGAAAATTATGGAAAGGACACTTATTTTGAAAATATGGTTTTAACTAGAATGACCACAATTGCACAAAATCAAGAGGCGTATACCAATGCTATGGAATCATTAAAGAAACTGCAAAATACGTTTGCTGAATTACAAAATATAAATTAAAACATGCTTGATTCTAGATTGGTTAATTGTTTAAATTTTGATTTGTATTTTACAAAAAATAAAACAATCTAAAAAAGCAATCATATTATGAAACAAAATAAAACAAAAAAGATGCTTAAAGTATTACTTATTCTTGCCAGTTTATTTTCATTAACTTTTGTTCCTTGGACTTTAGTTAAAGCTTGGGGGAAACCATTACCAGATACAATTCAAGAACAATTAGACGAAGCTCTTAATTATGATTTTGAAGGAATGATTGTTTACATTGATAAATCAGGTCAAGAACATCAAAGTTTTGCTTCAGGTTGGCATAATCGTGAATCTAAAATTCCTGCAAAAATGGATGCTTTATATAAAATTGCTAGTATTAGTAAATTGTATGATGCAGTTGCTGTTACTAAATTAGTAAGTCAAGGACGTCTTTCTTTGAATAAAACTTTAGCAGACTACTTACCAGAACTTAAAGGCGAAATAGAAAATGCAGATAAAATTACGTTAAGATTAATGATTCAGCATAAAAGTGGTATTCCTAATTTTACAGATACTCCAAAATTTTGGGAAAATCCAGTAAGAACTTATGAAGAAAATCTTGCTTTAATTACAGGTAAACCTGCAAATTTTGAACCTGGTGAAGATTATGAATATTGCAACACAAATTATTTATTGATCAATAAAATAATGGATAACGAATTAGGTTTCAACAATTTTCAATTCATTAAAAAAGAAATTTTAAATCCTTTAGGTTTAACAAACACATATAGTTCTCTTAAAGAAGTAAATATTGATAATGTAATGAGTGGCTATCACATTGGTTATCCTTATGATGTAAAAGAAAACGACTATGGAATGCATGCATCTGCAGAAGACGTTGGTGTTTTTCTTAGAGCATTAAACAATGGGTCTTTATTTGATCAAGGTGAGCAAGAAATATATGCTTCTATTTACCAATATGAACATTCTGGTTGGGTTCCAGGTTATCAAAGTTTTGCAAAATATTATAAAGATATTGATGCTGTAATTGTAACATTTTATAACACAACTGATCCTAAACTGTATAATTGGAATCTATCAGAAATTATAAATAAAAGAATTTACAAAATAGTAAAAAAACAAAAATAGTATGAAAACACAAATTCAAGAAAGATCTATAGAAAGAAATAAAACTTGGAAAACAATCTTCCTATTTCTTGCAATCGTTATTCTTCTTACTTCACCTTTTCATTATGCCATAGTTAATTTATATCCATCACGAATATATGTTGGAGCTATAATGTGGTGTCCTGCAATTGCTGCATTTATTACCTTAAAAATAAAAGGTCGTAAGATTTCATCGCTACATTGGAATTGGGGAAATTGGAAATATATCCGATGGTCTTATATTGTTCCTGCCTTATATGGTATAATCACTTATGTGCTTATTTGGATTTTCGGTTTTGGAAATTTAGCCAATAGCGAAGCCATTACAGAATGGGGAAAAGAACTTGGCTTATTTGGTATAGGCACTTTAAACCCAGCATCAATAACTATCATAGCTATTATGTTGTTAGCAACTATAGAGGTTATTAGAGCCTCTGCAACAACATTAGGGGAAGAAATTGGATGGCGAGGATTTTTTATCTATGAATTAAGAAAGGTTCTTTCATTTACTGGTGTATCAATTTTTAGCGGATTGATATGGTCTTTTTGGCATTGGCCATTGCTAGTTTACTATAGTAACAATGTTTTATTAGAATTTACAACGTTCACTATCGTAATTGTTTCTATGTCATTTATCATGACTTATTACACGTTTAAGTCTAAAAGTCTATGGCCAGCAGTAATTTTTCATGCAGTCAGTAATGTATACATTCAAAAAATAATGCCACCTCTAACCATAAAAGTTGAAGGAACAGAGCAATGGCTTGGCGAAAACGGAATTATGTTTGCAATTGTTACTTGTGCTTTTGGAATCTATTTCTGGAGAAAAGCAATGAAAGAAAAGTTATAAATCAACTTACCTCTTAGGTTTTACGGCTTGGTAATTTTAATTTTCCAAAGTATTAATCTGTAAAAAAAAAACAAATATCACATTAAAAATACAAACAAATGTATCACTCAGAAAACACATCAAACAAAGCACCCAAGGTTGTTAAACGTAAATCTCATCCTTTTTGGCAATTTTTCTGGCTCACTTTTCTTGTAGTTTCTCTAGGGTATGCTTGGTACTCATTTTATGCACCTTCAAACGATATAACTTGGACAGATGACGTTGAATCTGCTAAAAAACTTGCTGTCAATTCAGATAAAAATATGATGATATTTTTTACAGGTACATGGTGCTCTCCTTGTAAAATAATGAAACGTCAAGTATTTGCTGATGATGAAGTTAAGAAAGCTATGGATGAGAAAATTATATCTCTAGAAATTAATATTGATGATCCAAAAAATGAAAAGTTAGTAAAACAATACAATATTAAAGCTACACCAACTACAATTTTTATTGATTCTGAAAAAAATGTTATTGATTATGCTGTTGGAAAAGTGGATAAATCAAAATTCTTTAAAATGATTAAAAATTTGAAATAATCTTTAAATTAAGAAATGTATAAATAATAAAAATAAATTAGATCAAGTTTCCTAAACTTTAGAATGTAAAAAAATCAATAAGTAAAAAGACCATGAATTCTATAAAGCATTTTTTTTAATAAATAACATATTGTTCTTTATCGGTTATTATTTTTTACAAAACACAAAACTCCCCAAAGCTAAGTTACGTAATGCGCAGTTATACTGCTCTTCCACAAAAGTTCCAGGCACTATAACACCATTATGTAAAATAGCGGCTAACCCAACGCGCAAATAGTTATTTATAAAACATTTAGTAATTTAAATATCAAGCAGTCGTTTATGCATTTATTTTTACAAGTGCTTATGGGGACAATAAATATTAAGTAGAAAAATTTCAATATAAACAGGTCTTCACAAGAAACTTTTAAAGCACCTATAAAAACAAAAAAAGCCAATAAGAGTAAAACTTTATATTTGTAAAGCAATGCAGTAAATATCGTTTTCACCAAAAGCAAATGCGTTAAGAACTTTAAAAATAATCATTTAAAAAAGTAATAATTTAGTAATGTAAAAGAGTAGTAGTAGCATTCGCTTTTAATAAAACCTCATAAAAACAGTTAGTACAAATAAAAAGTTACACACTTATTTTCGCTTCTGCCCACGCATTAGGTACTTCGTCTTTAATTATTTCCACTTAATTGCTTTCTCCTTGAAAACTATTTTAAACTATTCAATTCTTTGGTATTTATTTTCTAAAACAGTGATATACGATGCTTTCATTTCATCAGATAAAAAAGAAACGTTTATTAGTTGCAGTGCTTTCGGTTTATTTTTTAACATACGTCTAAAAACTCCTTTAATTTGTTTGTCTGTCAAAGCTAGAAGTTGTCCTAGTTTTTCAAAGTGTTCTTTTTTTAACTTTCTTCTTTTTCCTGATAGAGTAAGCGCTAATTCTTCGGTGTCTTCTGGTAAAACAATACAAACATTTAACAAGTCATAAGCGGCTGAAAGTACCCATTCAGTTGCGTCTTCTATCATCGAAAAATTCTTTAAATGCATATCATTATTCCCTGTTAAAAAGCTAAATAAAGTCAATTCAAAAAAGAAGATTTTATCAAGTAAAGTATTACGTGAATATTGTCCAATAGCTTTTCCTACTTTTTCCATAGAGCTTTTGTATTTATCATAAGCTTCAGTAACCTGAAATAAATCCAACATATGTGTTTTTTCTCCTTCAGTAGTTCTATCAATTCTTTTAGTGATATAAGCAAGTTCTCCAGAAGCAAGTCGTATCAAACTAGAGGGTACAACGTTCAATCCAAAGGCAGCTGCAATTCTCATTGTCAAATGTTCATTTTCTGGCATTTCTCTAAATTGTGGAGTAGGTGGTTTAAAAATATAGTGTCCTCCCAAAGCACCAACAACAGTAAGTCTAGAGGTTTCTTTAGTCTCTAAATTTGTAATCAAAGACATCGATAGTTTTGGTTGTACTCCAGGTACTGCAATACTTCTTTCTACAACGGTTTTTGCTAAAGTACCCATGTCTTCAAGACGATATAGGATCTCTGGAGCTTCTTTAGTTCCAAAGAACTCCAAGGAACATTTTTCATGAAAATCAGTTTCAGTAGTCAATGTATTGTAACAATACAAACAGTTTTTTTTAGACTCCATCGTTTTCTTTTATGGGGATAACACTAACAGCTCCGATACAATTTTGACAACAGGCCAAAAGCAAGCCCATACTGTCATTTGCTTTTATTTTCCAGTTTTTAGTAGCAATCTTTAACAACCATCCTTCTGGAATTAATCCTTCAAAAAAAGGAAATAATCGATCACTTGTATAGGGTTCAGTTCTTACAGGCATGCTAAACGTGATAAATTGTTTAGAATGATGGGTTACATAAGTAGCATCATATGTAAAAACAAAATCTCCTTCTGGTGTTTCCGTAATAATACCTGCAAGTGTCTCTTTATAATATACATTACCTTGTCTCATCGTCTATATTTTTTTTTGCTATTGGGGCTAACTCATGACCAAACATCGCTAAAACTAAATTCACTTTTTCTAAATTTAAATTGGTTTTACCTTGTTCTATTTTTCTGATAACGGTCAAAGCAACACCTGCACGTTCTGCAAACTCTTCCTGGGTAAGGTGTACTTCTTTTCTACGATTTTTAACAAATTCTGATAATAGCTTCATTATATGCTTTTAAATATAAATATGGGTAAATATACTAAATTATATGTATATAGATATAATTTAGTGATTAAAAGTGTTTTTATATGCTTTTAGATATAGTAAAAAAATAGGAGAAAAAGAAAAACAAAAAAAGACAGCAAAACAAATGCTTCCCTGAGCAGCGTACTTGTTCCAGAATCGTGTAATCTAAAAGTAAAAAGCAAAGAGATGTAAAGAGTTTGCATCTATCCAAAAGACGTTCAGATTATTACTGGTAAAAGTTATCGTTAAAGCGTTAGGTTGGTGCATAAAATTAAAATAGAGCTCAATAAAACTACCAAAGAGTTTTTAACTATTAATGAATTTTGTGATTACACAAGCATAAAATATGAACAAGTTTCCCACTTGATTTTAGGCTAAACCAATAAAGAGTTAAACTTCATAGAATTGATTAAAACATCCAAATAACCTTTCAGGAAAACTAGTTCATTTATTAGCATAGTTTTCAACAAAATTCCTTTGATAATTTACCTGTTTTTAGTATATTTATATCATACAATTTAGTGTGTTTTAATAGGTAAAAATAGGAGTCTAATTCGGTGTCATTTTTCAAATAAAATATTGTAAATAACTGATTTTTAGATATAATATAAAGAGGTTCAACTCGCTCTCTCCGCAAAAAAAACCTCATAATCAAAAGATTATGAGGTTTTTAGTTTTATAACTTTTTAATTAAAATAGTTTTACTATTATTTATTTGATTAATTACTTTCTTTTATAATTTTAATTGCAATCAATAATTGTTCTTATTTTTGATTGATAAATAATCTACTAGTAAATATCAAAACAAATATGAAAAGAATTTTAATCATCTTATTATTTTTTCCTTTTTTAGCGTTTAGCCAAGCTATAGAGATTGTTTCTTATGGAGAAAATCCGTTAGAAGTAGATCCATTAATTGGTGCAGATTTAACTATAAATTATAAGTACACAAGTGAAGTTGGTTCTACTGGAAATAATATTTATATCGGTTTAGAAATTCTAGATGCTACTAATAACTATGTAAGCACTGTTGCAGAAATTACGTTAACAAACTTGTCTGCAGGAACTAATAAAGAAGGCAACATATCTTTTTTTATAGGAAGTAGTAATGCACTTTCTGCAGCTTTACCAACAGGGAATTATTATCAAGTAAAAGCCATTTTGTATGCAAGTGGAGGTTTTACAGCCAATGCTTTTGCAGGATATTGGAATACACCATTATTAACAATTCAGAATACTAGTAATTATCAATTTAGTACGAATATAATCGCAAAAGGTGCTGATATTAGTTGGATGACAGAAATGGAATCGGACAATTTTATTTGGAAAGATACGCAAGGAAATACAAAGGAATTATTACCACTTTTAAAAGAGTATAATTTAGATGCTGTAAGATTGCGTGTTTGGGTAAACCCCGAAAATTCTGGTGCAAAAGGTTGGTGTGATATCGATGATTTAGTAAATAAAGCTGTACTAGCAAAAGCACAAAATATGGATATTATGGTTTGTATTCATTATAGTGATTGGTGGGCAGATCCTGGAAAACAAAATAAACCTGAGGCATGGTTAGGGTTTTCAATTAGTGAATTAGAAACTGCTGTTAAAAATCATACAACCGCAATTTTATCAGCTCTAAATGATAAAGGAATTACGCCAAAGTGGGTACAAGTTGGTAATGAAACCAATAATGGTATTTTGTGGGAAGATGGAAAAGCATCCACTGGAGGTTTTGCAAATTATGCTAAATTTATAAATGCAGGTTTAAAGACTGTAAAAAATTACAACACAAACATAAAAACGATTTTAAACCTTGCAAATGGCAATGATAATGAATTGTATAAATGGAATATTGGTGGTTTAATTGATAATGGTTTGAACCAAAATCAATTAGATATTATTGGCATGTCTCTATATCCTGATGAAAATAATTGGAAAACTTTGGTAGAGGACACTTATAACAATATGTTAGATTTAAAGGCAAGATACAATAAAGATGTATTGATGGCAGAAGTTGGTTTTGAAAACAGTAAACCAGTTATTGCCCATCAGTTTTTAACGTATATGATAGAAAAAACAAAGCAAGCAGCAGGTTTGGGCGTTTTTTATTGGGAACCAATTGCGCATAAAAATTGGAAATCCTACTCAAAAGGTGCTTGGAACAATGATGGAAGTCCGTCAATTGCCATGAATGCTTTTTTAGATAGAAATACGTTACATATAGAAAATGTTAAGATTGATACATCAGGATTATTTGAAATATTTCCAAACCCGAGTTCAGATACAATTACAATTAACAGTTTAAAAACTGCGTTAAATTCAATAAGTATTTATGATGTAAATGGCAAATTAGTGCAAAAAATAAAAGCGGAAGAAATGCTTAAAAAAATAGATATTTCAAAATTAGAAATAGGTATTTATTTTATCAATATTAATAAAAAAGAAACTTTGAAATTTATTAAAAGCAAATAGATTTTCTGGTTTTCAAGATTGATTCAATTTATGATTTTTTTAAAAGAAATCTTTACAAATTATTATCTGAATCGTTTGTTTGCTCTATTTTCTCAGAATGATTTTCTTCATTATTTAAAACTTCTTTTTCGGTTTTTTCCCAAGAATTTTTCTCTCTAATTCTTTTATACAGTTTGATGGCTAACATCATTAAAACACCAAAAAGAAGAATACCAACAACACCCCAAATCCAATTAATGGCACTTTTTACGGTGACTAAAAAAACGACAGCAAACAGAATTATGGTCGAAATTTCATTGAAAATTCGTAGCTTAAAGGCTGAGTATTTTATAATATCTTTTTGAAGTTTACTGTAGATGTTTTGGCAAAATCCGTGGTAAAAGTATAACGCAAAAACAAAGGCTATTTTTACCAACATCCAAGGTTCAGATAAATAATACGGATTTTGAATTAACATCCAAATCCCGAAAAAACTCGCTAAAATTGCTGATGGCCATGTAATAATATACCAAAGGCGTTTACTCATCAACTTAAACTGTGTTTGTAAAATAGATTTTGCAGGTTCTAGCTTATTTTCGGCTTCAGTTTGATAAATAAACAATCTTGGAATATAAAACAACCCAGCAAACCATGTAACAATAAAAATAATATGTAACGCTTTTACGTATAAAAAATCCATAAGTTATTTTTTTTAGGTTTCAAGTTTCAAGTTTCTGGTTTCAAGTTTCGTGTTTCAAGTTTAGAGTAATAACCAAATGTCAGTTCGAGTGAAATTTCTTTTTCAGAAATTTTGTATCGAGAACTCGTTAAAATTTTAAATTTTTTAACTAAAAAACAAAAAATTTTTATTTTTCTTAACCACTAACCACTAACCACTAACCACTAACCACTAACCACTAACCACTAACCACTAACCACTAACCACTAACCACTAACCATCAACTTACTCTTCAATCCAATTTACAAGAACATCTACCCAATCATCATTATCATTAATACAAGGAATTGCATAAAATGCTTCTCCACCAGCTTCTAAAAATTCTTCTTTACCTTCCATGGCAATTTCCTCTAAAGTTTCTAAACAATCAGAAACAAAAGCAGGCGTAACAACTGCTAATTTTTTAACACCTTCTTTTGGGTATTTTTCTAGCATTTTGTCAGTGTAAGGCTGCAACCATGGATCTCCAGCCAATCTAGATTGAAAAGAAACAAAATATTGATGAGGTTGTAAATCTAAATATTCCACAACCTGTTTTGTTGTTTCATAACATTGATGTTTATAGCAAAATTCGTGTGCAGCAGAACTTGTTTTACAGCATTCAAAATTTACGCTATCATTTGGTTTACAATGACTTTTTGTAATGTCGGATTTTCGAACATGTCTTTCTGGAATTCCATGATAAGAGAATAAAATTTTATCCCATTCTTTCCCTTCTAAATGATTTTTAATGCTATCAGCTAAAACCTTTATATAGTCTTTTTTATGATAAAAAGCAGGAATGTGTTTGAACTTCATTTGAGGGAAGAACTCCACTCTCAATTCTTCTGCCAATACTAAAATTGTATCGGTTGTAGCCATGGCATGTTGTGGATATAAAGGCACAATTAATACCTCTGTTACGCCTTTATCATGCAATTCTTGTAAGCCCATTTTTATAGATGGAGTTCCATAACGCATTGCCAAAGCAACAGGCAATTCTGTTTTCTTTTGCACTTTATCTAACAATCTTTCTGATAAAACAATCAATGGAGAACCTTCATCCCACCAGATTTTTTTATACGCTTTTGCTGATTTTTTTGGTCTGGTATTTAAAATAATTCCACGAACCAAGTTAGTTCTTAACCATTTTGGTGCGTCAATTACTCTTTCGTCCATTAAAAATTCATCCAAATATTTTCTTACATCTTTGGTTGATGTGCTTGCTGGTGATCCTAAATTTACTAATAAAACTCCTTTCATAAGTCAGCCCATCTTAATCTTCCCAAAGGGAAGAAACTATTATGGGTATCTAGTTTGTTATTGTTTATGTTGTTCTTATTTCGATTTTAAAAATCTAATTCATATTTTTATTCACAATCTATTCCTTCCCTTTGGGAAGGTTAGGATGGGCCTATTTGATTCGTAACCTCATACAGCATAATTGCTAAACTATGCACTACATTCATGCTTGAGTTTCTGCCATACATTGGAATTGAAATTGTGTAATCTACCAAATCTACGTTTTCGATTCCATTTCGTTCACTACCCAAAAGTAGCACGATTTTTTGATGATTTTTAAAATTAAAATCTTGAATATTGATGCTTTTATCAGTAATTTCTATACCAATAATTGTGTTTTTTTCTTCCTTTAAATTGTCGATTAAAGTTTTGAAATTGTTATAATATTCATAATCCATTTGATTAATTGTATTTCTGGCAGTATTTATAACTTTTCTGTTTTCTATAGATGGCGAATTTTCATGAAAATAAATTTTCTCCACACCAAAACTTTCTGAAATTCTAAAACACATTCCAATATTTTCTGGTGTTCTAATAGCATCACAAACAATTGTTATGGGGAACTTTTGTTGCATATTTTCTACGTTTTCGTGGGAAAGCTGTTTCAAATTGTATATTTTTCTAACTTCTAACTTCTAACTTCTAACTTCTAACTTCTAACTTCTAACTTCTAACTTCTAACTTCTAACTTTGTAAACTCATTACATATTTCTTAGGGGTTGTTCCGAATTTCTTTTTAAAAGCAGCAATAAAATGGCTTGATGTACTGTAACCAACTTGCAAGCCAACTTCGTTTACATTATATTGATTGGTTTCTAATAATCTTCTAGAATGTTCCATTTTATAATCGAACAAAAAACTGTAGACAGTATCTCCATAAATTTGTTTGAAACCTTCTTTAAGTTTTTTGATGTTCAAACCAATTTCGTTCGCTAATTCTTGCAAACTTGGTGGCTCAGCCATTCTTGATATGATGATTTCCTTTGCTTTTCTAATTTTAAGAACATTTTGTTCATCAACTAAAAACGGACAATATTCACCTTCTGCACTTTCATCTTTCTGAAAATGTAGGCTCAATAATTCGTAAACCTTACCTTTAACATACAATTCTCTTATAGAACTGTTGATGTTTGAGTTGATAATTTGTTGTAAAACGATTGCAACTGTTGGTTTTATTTCTGCATCATCATAATATTTTTTGTTGCTATTTTCATTGCTTAAAAAAGGAATGTAGCCAGATTCTTTGGAAAAAAGAGAATGAAATTTTTCAATGGAAATTAAGATAGAAAGCAAGGTTGTTTTTGGTTGAATCTCTAAATTAATAGGCAAAGTTCTCTGTGGATTGTATAGTAAGATGGATCTATTATCTAAAACATCAAAAGAATAAGAACCATTATTAAATAAAAATTTAGAGTTACCTCGTAAACAAAAGTGCATCTGTATAAATGTGCTATTTATTTCTCTTTCAAAATTTAAAATTTCATTGCTTTCATTCTGAAAATGAAGTACATAAAAACCTTTTTCTAGCGTAATTTCATCTAAAGTACTTTCTCCGACATTTTTAAACATAAATAATAAATTTAATCAATCTGTTTCTATTTAGAATCGTTCTATATAAATTTTTTATAAATCCATACAGAGCTACAAAAATAAGGATATTAGCAAGTTTATTTACTAAAAAATTCCTAAAAAACAGCGAACGTTATTAAAAGTACTTTCAGCGATGTTTTTTTATGGTTTTAGTTTTTACTTTTGTGCCATCTTAACAATTTATGAAAGAACTAGGGCAAGAGCACTTTTACAATATTGGTGTCAGTTATAAAAAAGCAGATGCAGAGACACGTGGTAAGTTTTCTGTTTCTAAAGAAAACCAAATTGCACTTTTAAAAGAGGCAAAAAATAAAGGGATTTCTGGTGTTTTAATAATCTCTACATGCAACAGAACAGAAATCTTCGGTTTTGCAAACAGACCTTGTTTATTAATAGAATTGTTGTGCGATTTCTCAGAAGGCACACCAAAAGAATTTTCTGCATTTTCTCATGTGTACCAAAATCAATTGGCCATTAATCATTTGTATAGAATTGGTACAGGTTTAGATAGTCAGATTTTAGGAGATTATGAAATTGTTGGTCAATTAAGACAATCTTTTAAATTAGCTAAAAAAATAAAAACTGTAAATGCTTATTTAGAAAGATTGGTAAATAGTGTTTTACAGGCAAGTAAAAAGGTAAAAAATCAAACAAAGTTAAGTTCTGGAACTACTTCAGTTTCTTATGCAGCAGTACAATATATTATAAAAAATACTCCAAATTACAACAACAAAAATATTCTTGTTTTTGGTTTGGGAAAAATGGGAAGACATACTTGTAAAAATTTATCAGAATATACAAAAAATAGGCAGGTTACTTTAATAAACAGAACGTTAGAGAAAACAACTGCATTTGTAAAAGAACATCGCTCCATTAGGCAATCTACCATAGAAAACTTAACTGAAGAAATTGCAATTGCAGACGTTTTAGTGGTTTCTACAGGTGCAGAAAAGCCTACGATAACTAAAAAACATCTTACAGAGAATAAAGAGCTTTTAATTTTAGATTTATCTATGCCAGAAAATGTGGCACATGATGTAGAGGATTATAAAGGTATTTCTTTGATTAATGTTGATGAACTCTCTAAAATAACCGATGAAACTTTAGCAGTTCGTTTGGCAGAAGTGCCAACAGCAGAAAAAATAATTGATACACATAAAGGAGAATTTAATGATTGGTTAAATCACAGAAGGTTTACGCCAGCAATTACTGCTCTTAAATTATCATTAGAAAATATTAAAAACGACGAAATTAATTTTCAGAAGAAAAAAATTACTGGTTTTGATGAACATCAAGCAGAAATTTTAACGTCGCGTTTTATTCAAAAAATAACCACTCAATTTGTTAAACATTTAAAAGATGATAATACATCTGTTTCACAAAGTTTAGAAGTAATTAATAAGGTTTTTCAATCTTAACAATAAATCAATGCAAAAAATAATTAGAATAGGAACTCGCGAAAGTCAATTGGCTCTTTGGCAAGCAAAAAAAGTACGCAAAGAATTAACGGATTTAGGCTATGAATCTATTTTAGTACCCATAAAATCTTTAGGAGATATTGTTTTAGACAAACCTTTATATGAACTTGGAGTTACAGGAGTTTTTACTAAAAGTTTAGATATTGCTATGTTAAATGGCGATATTGATATTGCTGTACATTCTTTAAAAGATGTACCAACAGCTTTACCAGAAGGTATTGTGCAAGCAGCAGTTTTAAAACGTGGTAATTATAATGATGTTTTAGTTTTAAAAGGGAATGAAGAGTTTTTTGGAACACCAAATGGCATTATTGCAACAGGAAGTTTGCGAAGAAAAGCTATGTGGTTAAATAGGTATCCAACTCATAAAGTAGAAGGTTTAAGAGGAAATGTAAACACTCGTCTCCAAAAACTCGAAGATAGTGAAACTTGGAATGGAGCAATTTTTGCAGCTGCAGGATTAGAAAGGTTGGGTATTAATCCAGAAGGTGCCATAGATCTTTCTTGGATGATTTCTGCTCCTGGACAGGGTGCAATTATGATTACTGCTTTAGAAAAAGATAGTTTTGTTTTGGATGCTTGTGAGCAATTAAATCATCATGAAACAAAAGTTTGTGTTGGAGTAGAACGTGAATTTTTAAGATTGCTAGAAGGTGGTTGTACAGCTCCAATTGGTGCTTTGGCTTATGTGAATTCAAAAACTGAAGAGGTTAATTTTAAAGCTGTTTTATTAAGTAAAGACGGTTCTAAAAAAATAAAGGTTGAAAAAACTGCTAAGCTTGGCAATCATAGATATTTGGCTAAAGATTGTGCAGATTATGTAATCAATAGAGGAGGAAAAGAGTTGATGTTAGAAGATGATGAAAATCAATCTAAAATTGCCTCCATATATTCTACAAAGAAACTTTCTGAACTTCAAAAGGAAACCTTATCTGAAGCGATTGGTATAGAGGATAGCGATTTTATCAAAATTCGTTTTAATAGAATTTCACCAAAGGTGATGAAAAACGAAATTGAAAACGTAATTATTACGAGTCAAAATGGTGTAGATGCAATTTTGAATTCGTTTACTAAAAACGAACTAAAATTTAAGAATATTTATTGTGTTGGTAGAAGAACTAAAAAGTTAATCGAAAACAGAATAGGGAAAGTTACCAAAGTTGCAAAAAACGCAAAAACATTAGCTGAATATTTATCAAAAACTTTAGAAAACAAGGAAGTAACTTATTTCTGCAGCAATGTAAGGATGGATATATTACCAGCTTATTTGCAAACACATAGTATTGTTGTAAATGAAGTTGAGGCTTATAAAACTATGTTAAGTCCAGATAAATTAGAGGATTCAGTTTCTGGAGTTTTGTTTTATAGTCCATCTGGAATTGAAAGTTATTTACAAGAAAATAATACTAAAAAAGTAGCTTTTTGTATTGGTGAAACCACAGCAAAAGAAGCAAGAAAACATTTTGATAAAGTTGAAGTTGCTAATATGCCAAGTGTAGAAAGTGTTTTGGAATTGGTGAATACGTATTACGCAAGCCCATCTTAATCTTCCCAAAGGGAAGAAACACTCGATTGAATAAAATACGTTTTATTCTAACAACAAAATAAACAAGGTAGCATTCTCCCTTGTCAAAATAAAAAAAATATTAACCGCACAAATTCCATTGTGCTCCCCTTTGGGGAAACAGGGGCTTTTTATGTTTAGAACAAGAAGATTAAGAAAACATGAAGGAATTAGAAGACTTGTTAAAGAAACAAGACTTTCTGTTGATGACTTTGTGTATCCACTATTTATTGAAGAAGGCGAAAATATAGAAACAGAAATTGTTTCTATGCCAGGCATTAAACGTTTTTCTTTGGATAGAATTTCTAAAGAATTAGATGAGGTTGTTGCCTTAAAAATTCCAGCAGTTTTGTTATTCGGAATTCCTGCAACCAAAGATGATGAAGGAACTGAAACTTGGAATGATGATGGAATTATGCAAAAAGCAGTTCGTTTTATCAAGAAGAATTACCCAAGTTTATATGTAATTACGGATGTTTGTTTTTGCGAATATACCTCTCATGGACATTGTGGAATTATACATGATAATTATGTTGATAATGATGCAACTTTAGTAAACATAGCCAAACAAGTAATTTCGCACGCAAAAGCAGGAGTAGATATGGTTGCACCTTCAGGAATGTTGGATGGAACAATTGATATGATTCGTCAATCTTTAGATAATACAGGTTTTGTAAACTTACCAATTATGGCATATTCTGTAAAATATGCATCTGCATTTTACGGACCTTTTAGAGATGCAGCAGATTCTGCACCCACTTTTGGAGATAGAAAAACGTATCAAATGGATCCATCAAACAGAGATGAAGGAATGCGTGAAGCAACTTTTGATGATCAAGAAGGAGCAGATATTTTAATGGTAAAACCAGCATTATCGTATTTAGATATCATTAGAGATTTAAAAAATAATTTCGACAGACCAATTGCATGCTATAATGTAAGTGGAGAATATGCCATGGTAAAAGCAGCTGCAGAAAAAGGTTGGATTGATGGCGAAAAAGTAATGATGGAAAGTTTACTCTCTATGAAAAGAGCAGGAGCAGATATTATTATTACTTATTTTGCAAAGGAAGCAGCGAAAATATTGTTGAAACGTTAAATTGTTTAATTGTGTAACTTTACAATTACACGATTCAACACATAAAGAATTACACATTAATTATGACCTTACTTTCCCAAAAATTTATAAAATCTATTAGGGAAATAATAGTAAATGCACAAAAACATGCAGTAACCGCTATTCAGCAACAACGTGTTTTAATGTATTGGCATATTGGTCATCATATTGTAGAAGAAGAACAGCAAGGAAAAACTCGTGCAGAGTATGGTTCAGAGTTGATAAAAACACTCGCTAAAGAACTTACAAAAGATTTTGGTTCTGGTTTTTCATTCAGACAACTCAATTTTTGCAGGCAATTTTTTATAGCTTTCCCAATTATGAACGCACTGCGTTCACAATTGAACTGGACACAATACAGATTGTTACTTCGTATAGAAAATGAAGATAAAAGAACCTATTATATTGAAGAATCTTGTAATAATAATTGGAGTGCAAGACAGTTAGAAAGACAAATAAATAGCCAGTTATATGAGCGTTTATTGTTGAGTAATGATAAAGAAAAAGTTTTGGCAATTGCTAAAAAGGAAGCAATTGTAGAACATCCAAAGGATATTATAAAAGATCCAATGGTTTTAGAGTTTTTAGGTTTACAGCCACAGGCATCTTATTATGAAAAAGATTTAGAACAATTACTAATCAATAATATTCAAAGTTTTCTATTAGAATTAGGAAATGGATTTTCTTTTGTAGCAAGACAAAAACGCATTCAAATAGAAGATGATGAGTATTTTATAGATTTAGTTTTTTACAATAGATTGCTAAAATGTTTTGTTATTATAGAGATAAAAACGCATAAATTGACACATCAAGATTTAGGACAATTGCAGATGTATGTTAACTATTATGATCGAACAGAAAAGCTACAAGAAGAAAATAACACGATTGGTATTTTATTATGCACAGACAAAAATAATACAATGGTCGAATTTGCATTACCAGAAAAAAATGCAACTATTTTAGCAAGTCAATATCAATTATATTTACCAAAAAAGGAAGAAATTACAAAAGCTATTTCACATATTTTAAAAGATAAATAGAAAACCTATTATCTTTTAACTAAACAAAAAAACAGCGATTTGTTAATTACCAAAAGCTTAAAGAAATGAAATTCAAAAAATCACAAAAGTTATACGAAAAAGGATTGGTAAACTTGGTTGGAGCAGTAAATTCTCCAGTAAGAGCATTTTCATCAGTGGGTGGAAATCCGTTGTTTATCAAAAAAGCAAAAGGAAGTAAAATTATAGATGTTGATGGAAATGAATATGTAGATTTAGTCGTTTCTTATGGACCAATGATTTTAGGACACAGACATAAAGCAGTAGAAAAAGCAGCTAAAAAAGCCTTGAAAAAAGGATATTCTTTTGGAGCATCTACAGAAGCAGAAATAAAATTAGCTAAAATTGTTTGTGATGCTTTTTCAGGAATGGATAAAGTACGTTTTGTGAATTCAGGAACAGAAGCTGTATTAAGTGCAGTTCGTTTAGCAAGAGCATTTACAGGAAAAGATAAAATCATAAAATTTTCTGGTTGTTATCATGGGCATCAAGATTCATTATTAGTTGCAGCAGGTTCTGGTTTAGCAACGTTGAGTATGCCAGGAAGTAAAGGAGTTCCAGAAGGAGCTGTAAAAAACACCTTAATTGCAGAATATAATAATTTAGAAAGTGTAAAAAAGCACTTCGAAAATCACGACGATATTGCAGGAGTAATTATTGAGCCAATTTGTGGAAATATGGGTGTTGCCATTCCTAAAAATGGTTTTTTAGTAGAATTAAAAAAGTATTTAGAATCAAAAAATGCCTTGTTAATTGCTGATGAAGTAATGACAGGTTTTCGTTCTAAATTTGGTGGCGCTCAAGAATTATTGGGAGTCACAGCAGATATTACTTGTTTAGGTAAAGTAATTGGAGGTGGTTTTCCTGTTGGCGCTTATGGAGCAAGAGAAGAAATAATGCAAGAAGTGGCACCTTTAGGAGGAATGTATCAAGCAGGAACTTTAAGTGGAAATCCTATTGCAATGGCTGGAGGAATATCAACTTTAACCGAATTAAAAAGACAAAATCCTTATAAAAAGTTCGAAGAAATTGGTTCCATTTTAGAAGTCATTTTATTAGAAACTGCAAAAAAATACAATGTAGATTTAGTTGTAAATCGTTTTGGTTCTATGATGAATCCGTTTTTTACCAAGGTTGAAGTAACAAACTTTGAGCAAGCACAAACATCAGATACCAAAAAGTTTGGAATTTTCTTTTGGGAAATGATTAAAAACGGAGTGTTTTTACCTCCAAGTCAATTTGAAGCTTGGTTTTTAAACTCTGCAATCTCAGTTACCGATATTAAGATAATAGCAAATGCAGTAGACAAAGCGATGGAAGCTGTTTCTAAAATGTAAATAAACCGCAAAGAAACAAAGGTCGCAAAGTTTTAGTGGTTACAACCATAAATTATTATGTCTGAAAATGAAATTTCTAAAATTATAGTTGATTGTGCATACAAAGTGCATAAATCATTAGGCCCTGGTTTATTAGAAAGCACTTATGAAGCATGCATGTATTATGAATTGGACAAAAATAATTTGGTTGTTCATAAACAAAAAGTACTACCAGTAATTTATGATAATTTGAAATTAGAAGCTGGATATAGGATTAATTTATTGGTTGAAAACAAAGTAATAATAGAGCTAAAATCTGTTAAAAAATTAGATGATGTTCATACAGCACAAATGATTACCTATTTAAGATTATCAGATTGTAAACTAGGGTTATTAATAAATTTTAATGTGAGTCTAATAAAATTCGGTATTAAAAGAATAGTGAATAACTTGTAAAACCTTTGCGAACTTTTGTGTCTTCGCGGTTAATAAAATATTATGATTAAAAACGATTTATTTTTAAGAGCATTAAAAGGAGAAACTGTAGATAGACCTCCAGTTTGGATGATGAGACAAGCAGGTAGATACTTGCCAGAATTTCAAGAAATCAAAAAAAAATACGATTTCTTTACACGTTGTCAAACTCCAGAATTAGCATCAGAAATTACTGTGCAGCCTATAAGAAGATATGGAATGGATGCTGCAATTCTGTTTTCAGACATTTTGGTCATTCCACAAGCAATGAATATTCATGTGGAAATGAAACCAAATTTCGGGCCTTATTTACCAAACCCAATTCGTACTCAAAAAGATTTAGATTCCGTAATTATTCCTGATATTCAAGAATCTTTGGGCTATGTTATGGATGCCATAAAAGCAACCAAAGAAAAACTAAATGACGAAGTTCCTTTAATAGGTTTTGCAGGTTCACCATGGACAATTTTATGTTATTGTGTGCAAGGTCAAGGTTCTAAAAACTTCGATAAAGCTAAAGAATTGTGTTTTACAAATCCTATAGTTGCACACTCTTTATTGCAGAAAATTACAGATACAACCATTGCTTATTTAAAAGCAAAAGTAGCAGCTGGTGTAGATGCTGTTCAGGTGTTTGATTCTTGGGGAGGCATGTTATCGCCAGTAGATTACCAAGAATTTTCATGGCAATATATGCAGCAAATTATCGATGCTTTAAAAGATAGTATTCCTGTAATTGCATTCGGAAAAGGCTGTTGGTTTGCATTGAATGAAATGGCTAAATCAGGAGCTTCTGCTTTAGGCGTAGATTGGACGTGTTCAGCAAGAAACGCACGATATTTATCAGGTGGAAATATTACATTACAAGGTAATTTCGATCCTACAAGACTGTTTTCTCCACCTTCAGAAATCAAAAAAATGGTCACCCAAATGATTAATGAATTTGGAAAAGATAAATATATTGTAAATCTAGGACATGGAATTTTACCAAACATTCCTCTAGACAATGCAAAAGCATTTATAGATGCTGTAAAAGAGTATAAGAGTTAAAGCCCATCCAGCCCATCTTAATCTTCCCAAAGGGAAGAAACTGTTGCTGGAAAATGGTTGTGGATACTATTTAATAGTTGCAATGTTGTTTTGGGCGTTCCCTAAAAAGGTCGCGCTTTCAATTATATCTTTTGCCTGAAAAAGGCAAAAGGATGACATTTCAATCGCTAACGCAAACTTTTGCTAGCCAATAAAATTTAGAATAATTTCAGAATTTCTTAAAGTCAAAAAACTATTCATGTCATTTTGGAATATCATAAAAAGCTTAGATTTTAAACAACTATGGATTTTACTGCTTTGGTTTCTTAAACATCCATTATATATGTTTGCAACTGCAAAAGCAACCTATTTCACAATTAGAATTTCGCAAAAAGAATTTCCAGATATTCATGATCAACATAATAAAGCAAACGCATTTCGTCACGCTTTATGGAATTTACTAATCGCAAAAGAAAGTGCTAAATTTAGTTCAGATTTAGAAGCTGTTTTAAATTGGACAAAAAGAATTACAGATTGGCATGAAGAATTTTCGCCAAACAAAGAAATGCCAAAATTGATGGATTTGCATAACAATAAAATAGGAAGAAATCATTTTTTAGAATATCAAGAAAATTCAAAAGAACAGATTGTTAGTCTTCTTAAAAACGAATTAATAAAAGCAGTTCAAATTCAGCAAAAATCAACATTTAAAAAATTTGAAAACCAACTCGTTTATTTAGAGAAATAGATTATTTTAGTGATTAAAAGATAATTAATTATAATTGAAAAAGACTAATGCCTAACAAATTTCAAAAATTAGCTAAAAAATATAAGCTGTTAAAAAGAAGTTGGAGTCCACAGCAAAATTTATTTTATGGTTTTTTAACCTATGTTTTAGTCGGTTTTTTTCTATTAATGATTCCTGTTTTTGGAAAAATGGACGCTTCTGCAATAGATCATTTATTTATTGCAACTTCTGCAGTTTCCACAACAGGATTGGTTACCATTTCAATTTTTGATACGTATAATTTTTTCGGTCAGTTTATTGTAATGGCTTTATTTCAATTAGGTGGAATTGGTTATTTGTCTTTTACAACTTTTATGATTTTATCGACCACTAGAAAAATAACCTCTTGGCATAAAAAAATATTATCAACAGAATTTACGTTGCCAAAAACCATTAAAATTAATGATTTTTTAAAATCGGTAATTTTCTTCACCTTAATTATGGAAACTTTAGGTGCAATTTTGTTTTTTATCGCATTTAAAAACGAGGGAATGCCAACATTGGAGGCTGTTTGGTCTTCAATATTTCATAGTGTGAGCGCATTTTGTACAGCAGGCTTTAGCTTGTTTAATAATGGATTTACAGAGTATGTAGATAATCACTTTATAAATATCATCATTTCTATGTTAGCAATTTCTGGCTCTCTTGGGTTTATTGTGATCACAGATTTTGGTTTATGGTTTAAAAATAAAGCGCATAAATTAAGTTTTACTACTAAAATTATTTTTTACGGATTTATCTTTTTATTGATTTTCGGAACCACTTTTTTCTACTTTTTAGAACCAACTATTTCTTCATTATCTGGAGATTCACGTTTTTTAGCCGCATTTTTTCAATGCATGTCAGCCATGACTACTGTAGGTTTTAATACAGTAGATTTTGGTGCTTTCTCCCAAGCAATGATGATTATTTGCATTTTTCTAATGTATATAGGAGCATCCCCTTCAGGAACAGCAGGAGGAATAAAAATAACAACATTAACTGCAATTATGGCAATTGTAAAAAGCAGATTAAAAGGAAGCAAAAATATTACTTTTTTAGGTAGAAAAATTCCATTTGAGCGCTTGTATATTGCAACATCAGCATTTATATTTTACACATCAATTATTGTAATTGGTACTTTTTTAATTACGCTTACACACGACATTAAATTTGAATATATCCTGTTTGAAGTCGCCTCTGCATTAGGAACTGTTGGAATAAGTGCAGGAATTACAGCAGATTTATCCACCTTTGGAAAATGGGTAATTATTTTCTTGATGTTTATAGGACGTTTAGGAGTTTTAACATTTGGTTTGGCTATTTGGGCAAGAAAATCTAAAAAAGAAGATACTAATTTTTTAAACGAAGATTTAGCGCTTTAACTTTATTACAACACTAAAAATGATAAAAAACATTGTTTTAGGAATCAAAGAATATACAGGTGCTTTTGCACTAATTTCCCAATTAAAATTATGGAAGTATTTTATTGTTCCTGTTTTAATAAGCATTTTAACGGCTATTTTAATTGGAGTAGAAGTGTATGTTTTATATGATAATGTTGGTAGCGTAATTGCTAAATTGTGGATTTGGGATTGGGGAAAAGAAGGTTTTACAGCAATCAGTAATTTTGTTGGTGGAATTATTGTTTTGGTCATAGGCTTAATTTTATACAAGCATATTATTATGGCTTTTTCTGCGCCCTTTATGAGTCCTGTTTCAGAAAAAATTGAATATCATTATTATGGAGAAACAAAACATTTACACAGAAAAACAAGCAATACTGAACAATTAATAAGAGGAATCAGAATTAATATTAGAAATCTTTTTCGTGAACTGTTACTTACATTTCCAATTTTATTATTAAAATTTATACCAGTTGTAAACATATTTTCAACTATTTTATTGTTTATAGTGCAAGCGTATTATGCAGGTTTTGGAAATATGGATTATACGTTAGAGCGTCATTTAAATTATAAAGAAAGTATAAATTTTGTTAGAAAGAATAAAGGTTTTGCAATCGGAAATGGAATTGTATTTATGCTATTTTTATTAATTCCTGTTATTGGAATTATTATTGTTTTACCACTTTCTGTAACAGCTGCATCTAAAAAAACGGTTAAATTGATGCACAACAAACACGAGATTGTTTATGAAAAATAAATTCTATAAATACATAGAAAATTTACAAGATAAAATCACATCAACTTTAGAGAAAGTAGATGGAAAAGCCAAGTTTGAACAAGACCTTTGGGAAAGAAAAGAAGGTGGAGGAGGAAGAACTAGGGTTATCGAAAATGGTGCAATTTTCGAAAAAGGTGGTGTAAATATTTCAGCTGTTCATGGAGAGTTACCAGAAGCTTTAAGAAAACAATTTAAAGTAAAAGAAGGTAATTTCTTTGCTTGTGGTTTGAGTTTGGTTTTGCACCCAACAAACCCATTTATACCAACTGTGCATGCAAATTGGCGTTATTTCGAAATGTATGATTTTGAAGGAAATATTGTTACTCAATGGTTTGGTGGAGGTCAAGATTTAACTCCTTATTATTTATTTGAAGAAGATGCAACTCATTTTCACACCATCTGTAAATTAGCTTGTGACAAACATCACAAAGAGTTTTATCCGAAGTTTAAAAAAACTTGCGATGATTATTTTTGGAATTCACATAGAAATGAAGCTCGTGGAATTGGTGGTTTATTTTTTGATTATTTAAAAGAAAACGACGATTTTTCAATAGAAGATCGATTCAATTTTGTCACAGAAGTTGGGAATAGTTTTTTAGAAAGTTACGTGCCAATTGTTGAAAAAAGAAAAGAAATAGAATTTACAAAAAAGCACAAGGATTGGCAAGAAATAAGAAGAGGACGTTATGTAGAGTTTAATTTAGTGCATGATCGTGGAACTTTATTTGGTTTAAAAACAAACGGAAGAATAGAAAGTATTTTAATGAGTTTGCCACCTATTGTGCAATGGAAATACAATCATCAACCTGAAGAAAATTCGAAAGAAGCAAAACTTTTAGCAGTTTTGGAGAATCCTAAAGATTGGGTTTAGTTTCTTTATATTTGAAAAAAACAATTATTATGAAAAATTACTTATTCTTAATTACGCTAGTGTTTTTATTTTTTGCTTGTGCTTCAAAAAATCCAAGGATTGTTGGTTCAAGTACAAATCCAACTGAAAAATCTTCTGATTATAATTCAGTCGAAGATATTAAGGAGTATTCTGAAAATAAAAAGTACGGACTTTCAGGAAAGTTTCCTGTAAAAGTTGGTGATATGAAAGTAGAAAATCAAAGAAAATATCTAGCTTCACTTGCTGGGCCAAATGGAGAAGAACTTGAATTCCATAGAAGAGGCAGTTGTTGTGGTTATAAAAGTGAAAATGCTATTTTTGGTACAGCTTTGGTTGATGTTTATGAGGTTAAATATAATGGATTAAAAGAGCCAGTATTAGTTTATATCAGTTTTTATGATTCTGAAAAATTATATATTCCTTTCGGGTTTACTAAAAGAAAATTGTAATTTTTTATGTTTGTTGTTAAGTTAATGCAAGGTTAACGTTCTAATTTTTACATCCAAAGAAAAACATTTTCTTATTTTTGAAAATGCACAAAAAAATAAGACTTTTAATAATTATTTCAATAATCGGCTTGTTGGCATTATCGCTAATTCAAGGTTATTTAATTAATAACACTTATAAATTAAAAAAGGACGTTTTTATTTCAGAAACCAAAAGTGCAATTTCTAGATTAGATGATTTGTCACCTAATTTAGATACAATTAATGACTTATGGCAAGCTCATTTTTTAAATCTTGTTGCAGATTATTATATAGCTAAAATAAATAAAAAGCAAGTTTTAGCGGGCTTGAACTCTTTTACAGATTCTATAAATAACTTGTATATATCAAAATATCAAGGGGAGTTAAAAAAGAAAAAAATTGGCTACGATTTAAAATTTCAAAAAGTAGTAAATACCATTATTCTTATTGATAGTTTAGGGATCAAAAACGACACTCTTTTTACATCAAAAAAAGCAACTGCATTCCATTTATTAGGAGATAAATTCAGTCAAGAAAAGGGTCATAAAGTAAGTAGTTCTTTGTGGCTGACAGATCATACTTTTGAGAGGGTAGTTAATGGAAAAATAAAATCAAACACTTTTAACTTGCAGTTTCAGACGGAAGATAGAATGAATATCGATGGTTGGGAAAAGATTGTTTTAGGAAGAATGGCTAGTTTACTTATAATTTCCTTTTTTATCTTTTTATTAGTTTTTGGTTTGCTGTATTACTCCATAAAAAGTTTTATCACCCAAAAGAAAATTGCAGATATCAAAACCGACTTTGTTAATAATATTACACACGAACTAAAAACTCCTTTATCAACCTTAACCTTGGCAACAAGAATGTTGCAAAGGAATGATGAAATAGCAACGTCAGAAAACGCTAAAAATATCGTAAATACTATTGAAAGACAAAATATAAGATTGCAGAAATTAATAGATCAAGTGTTGAATAATTCCTTAGGTTATCAAGAAATAAAACTGAATAAAGAACTTGTTAATACTGAAGATTATTTGAATATAATTTTGGATGATTTTCAACTTTCTTTAGATTCAAAAAGTATAATTTTTCATAAAAACATCAATCTTAATAAACAGATTAATATTGATAAATTTTATTTTACAACAGCTATTTTAAATATTTTAGAAAATGCTGTAAAATATGGAAAAGACAATTTAGAAATTAGTGTCTCAGCAAATACAAACGCTAATTTTGAAGTTGCTATAAAAGACAATGGAATAGGAATTCCGAAGAAAGAAATACCATTTTTGTTCGATAAATTTTACAGAGTTGGCAATACAGAAATCCACAATGTAAAAGGTTTAGGTTTGGGTTTGTTTTATGCAAATCAAATTATAAAAGCACATAAGGGAATAATTTCTGTGGAAAGCTATCTTGATAAAGGCACTATTTTTACCATTAAAATTCCTTTTGTATAATGATTACAAAAAAACACATTTTATTAGCAGAAGACGATGCTGATTTCGGAAATATTTTAAAACAATATTTAGAAATGTCTGGTTTTTCTGTAGTTTGGGCAAAAAATGGAGAAGAAGCATTAGCAGTTTTTAAAAAAGAGAATTTTAATTTGTGTGTTTTAGATGTAATGATGCCGAAATTAGATGGATTTTCTGTTGCTGAACAAATTATTGAAATAAATCCAGAAGTTCCTTTTATTTTTTTGACTGCCAGAAAAATGAAAGAAGATAAACTAAAAGGTTTAAAATTAGGTGCAGATGATTATGTTGTAAAACCTTTTGAAGCTGATGAATTGGTTTTGAGATTGGATAATATTCTTAAAAGAACTCAGAAATCGACTTCTAACGCAATTTTATCCGAAGAAATAATTACGATTGGAAATTATAAATTGAATACTAAAAGGTTAGAACTTCAAATTAATAATGAACTTCAAAGAGTTACAAAAAAAGAGGGCGAATTAATTAAATTTTTAATACAACATAAAAATCAAATGCTAAAAAGAGAAGAAATTTTAAAAGCAGTTTGGCAAAATGACGATTTCTTTTCTGGCAGAAGTATGGATGTGTTTATCAGCAGATTGCGTAAATATTTTAAAAAAGATACTTCAATCTCTATTGAAAGTGTTAGAGGAGTTGGGTTGGAATTTAAGGTTAATGAAACTCAATTTTAAGAAGTTTTTTCAACTTGTTAAAGTTGTAAGTTAAATAAATCCCGTTGAAAAGCGGGATTTTTTATTTGAAATCAATTATATTAATAAATCTTTTAATTAACGTTAATGCTGGGTTAACGTGTTGTTTTTCTTTGTTTTAGTTTGTTATCGATTTTACATTTGTATCCTTATTAATCTTTAAAAAAACATAGTATGAAACATTTATTTTTCACATCAGTATTCGCATTATTTATAGCAACTAACTTTTTTGCACAAACTCCTCCAATTCCGCCAACAACTCCAAAAACAACTTCTACTGTTTCTATTACAAAAGGTACTTCTTATTCGCTAACTTTTGATACAGATGATGCGAATGATAATTCATCAGTTTCCATTAAAAGGAATAACAATGTTTATAAGTTTAATTCAAAATTCCACGAGAGTAAAACAACAGCTATAAAGCAATTATTAATTGATAAATTAGGGAAAGAAAATTTAAAGATTTCTGGAAAGGTTTATCAATGGATAAAAAATGAAAATGGAGAAAAAGTTTTTGATTGTAAACTAACAGAAGATTCTTTAAAAATGTATGTTGATAAAGAGTACACAAATAAAGATTTTATAAACATGATTGATGATTTCGGAATTATATTAAAAGACACAATTTCTGGGTCAGATTCTAGAGAAGAAGAAACTAAAAGAGCAGAAAGTGAATTAAAAAGTGCAGAAATAGAATTAGCAAGAGCAAAAAAAGCATTGGAAAAGGCTAAACGTAAAGTAAATAATTAATTTTTTAAATTATTAAATATTTAAATTTTTAAGCTAATAAAGGTAATTATATTAAAGATGATTTAGTTATTGGCTTTTATTTTACGAATACTATAATTAGGTCTTTTTAATTAACTTTTATTTGATTAAAAATAAATACTAAAAATCATCACTTTTTTGTATTTTTACAATCTCTTAAAACAGATAAAAATGGCAATTTTTGAATTAAAGCTCCCTAAAATGGGAGAAAGTGTTGCAGAAGCAACAATCACTTCTTGGTTAAAAGAAGTTGGTGATACTATTGAATTGGACGAAGCTGTTGTTGAAATTGCAACAGATAAAGTAGATTCTGAAGTGCCAAGTGAAGTGGAAGGGAAGTTGATAGAAATCCGTTTTCAGAAAGATGATGTTGTTGCTGTTGGAGAAACAATTGCTTTAATAGAGACTGATGGAGGAGATTCGAACTCAGAAAATGATGCTCCAAAAAAGGTTGAAGAAGTTGCTATAGAAGTTAAAGAAGTAGAAAAAACAATTGAAAAAGCGGCTGAAGTTGTGGCAACTCCAATTGTTAAAAACTCTGATTCAGGTAAATTTTATTCGCCTTTAGTAAGAAATATTGCGCAAACAGAAGGGGTTTCTATGGAAGAATTAGAAACAATTTCTGGAACAGGAAAAGACAATAGAGTAACAAAAGACGATATTTTATTATATTTAAAAAATAAAAGTACTGCAACTCCAAAAGAAGTTTCTGCTAAAGTGGAAACTTCAAAATCACCTGAAAAAACTGCTGAAAAAGTGATTTCAAAAGCAACACCAGTGTCTCTAAATGGAGGTGATGAAATCATTGAAATGAGCAGAATGGGTAAATTGATTGCAAAACATATGGTAGATTCTGTTCAGACTTCTGCTCATGTACAATCGTTTATTGAAATTGATGTGACCAATATTGTAAAATGGAGAGATAAAGTTAAAGATGCTTTCTTAAAAAGAGAGGGAGAGAAACTAACTTTTACGCCAATTTTGATGCATGCAATTGCTGCTACCATAAAAAAATATCCAATGATAAATATTGCTTTAAATGGCGATAGTATTATTAAAAAGAAAAATATAAATTTAGGAATGGCTGCTGCTTTACCTGATGGAAATTTAATTGTACCTGTAATTAAAAATGCAGATCAGTTGAATTTAGTAGGTATGACAAAAGCTGTGAACGACTTAGCAAATAGAGCAAGAAATAATGCTTTAAAGCCAGATGAAATTCAAGGAGGAACGTATACTGTTACTAACGTTGGTAGTTTTGGCTCTGTAATGGGAACACCAATCATTAACCAACCACAAGTTGCTATTTTAGCTTTAGGTGCTATTAGAAAAGTACCTGCAGTTATTGAAACTCCAGAAGGAGATTTTATAGGAATTAGACAAAAAATGTTTGTATCACATTCTTATGATCACAGAGTTGTAAATGGTGCTTTAGGAGGAATGTTTATTAAAACTTTAAAAGATATTTTAGAAGCTTGGGATGTAAACGCTGATTTTTAGGTTAGGGATCCTTATAAATTATAAAACGCTTGGAATTTTTCCAAGCGTTTTTTTATGGTTATTCTTCTTATAGGGTAAAAATATATCAAAAAAAAACTCGCAAATTCTGCGAGTTTTTATATCAATTTAAAAAAGAAAAATTACTAAGAATTACTTTCTGTTCTAGTTTCTTTCTTCTTTTCACCTTTTACAATATTTATGGTAAGTTCATTTTTTTCTTCATCTAAATCCATTGCAATTACGTCTCCTTCTGTTAGGTTCGAGTTTACAATTTCTTCAGCTAAAGCATCTTCAATATATTTCTGAATAGCTCTTTTTAATGGTCTTGCACCATATTTTTTATCAAAACCTTTATCAGCAATGTAATCTTTTGCTTTGTCGCTTAAATTTAAAGTGTAGCCTAAATCTAAAATTCTGTTTAAAAGTTTGTCTAATTCAATATCAATAATAGAATGAATATCTTCTCTTTCTAAAGCATTAAACACAATTACATCATCAATTCTGTTTAAGAATTCTGGTGCAAAAGATTTCTTTAGAGCACCTTCAATAATTCCTTTTGCATACTCATCTGCTTGTGCTGCTTTAGAGGAAGTTCCAAAACCAACTCCACCACCAAAATCTTTTAATTGACGAGCTCCAATGTTAGAAGTCATAATAATAATGGTATTTCTAAAATCAATTTTACGTCCTAAACTATCAGTAATATGTCCATCATCTAGAATCTGCAATAACATGTTAAAGACATCTGGATGCGCTTTTTCAATTTCATCTAATAAAATTACAGAGTATGGTTTTCTACGAACTTTCTCAGTTAATTGTCCACCTTCTTCATAACCAACATATCCTGGAGGTGCACCAATTAAACGCGAAATAGCGAACTTCTCCATATATTCACTCATGTCAATTCTAATTAAAGAATCGTCAGAATCAAATAATTCACGTGCTAAAACTTTCGCTAATTGCGTTTTACCAACACCTGTTTGCCCTAAGAAAATAAAAGAACCAATTGGTTTGTTAGGATCTTTAAGACCAACTCTATTTCGTTGAATCGCTTTTACAACTTTGGTAACAGCTTCATCTTGCCCAACTACTTTGCCTTTAATCATGGCAGGTAATTCGTGCAATCTGTGGCTTTCTGCTTCTGCAACTCTATTTACAGGTATTCCTGTCATCATCGAAACTACTTCTGCAACATTATCTTCAGTAACAATTTCTCTGTTTAATTTAGAATCATCTTCCCACTGTTTTTGAGCAGAGTTCAGTGCAGCCTCCATATTCTTTTCATCATCTCTTAACTTGGCAGCCTCTTCATACTTTTGTCCGTTAACAGCTTTTGTTTTCAAATCACGAATTCTTTCTAATTGAGATTCTAGCTCCAAAACTTGCTTAGGAACAATAATATTTGTGATATGAATTCGAGAACCAGCTTCATCTAAAGCATCAATAGCTTTGTCTGGTAAATAACGATCAGTCATATATCTGTTCGTTAATTTTACACAGGCTTCAATAGCATCATCTGTATAATTTACATGATGATGTTCCTCGTATTTACTCTTGATATTTTGTAAAATTTGGATGGTTTCATCCACAGAAGTTGGGTCTACAATTACCTTTTGAAAACGACGTTCTAAAGCACCATCTTTTTCGATATTTGTTCTAAATTCATCTAAAGTTGTTGCACCAATACATTGTATTTCGCCTCTTGCTAAAGCAGGTTTTAACATGTTAGAAGCGTCTAAAGAACCAGTGGCACCTCCAGCACCCACAATGGTGTGGATTTCATCAATAAAAAGAATAATATCATCATTCTTTTCAAGTTCGTTCATTAAAGCTTTCATTCGCTCTTCGAATTGACCTCTATATTTTGTGCCAGCAACTAAACTTGCTAAATCTAAAGAAACAATGCGTTTGTCGAATAAAATTCGGGAAACTTTACGTTCTATAATTCTTAACGCTAAACCTTCAGCAATGGCAGATTTACCAACACCAGGTTCACCAATTAACATTGGGTTGTTCTTTTTTCTTCGACTTAAAATTTGCGAAACACGTTCTATTTCTTTTTGACGACCTACAACAGGATCTAGTTTCCCTTTTTCTGCTAAATCTGTTAAGTCTCTTCCAAAATTATCTAAAACAGGTGTTTTCGATTTTTTTACAGTTTTTCCTTTTTGTTGTTCAAAAGGGTTCGATTTTTCTGATGGATAGTTATCATCAGAAGGTGTTTCTGCAATTGGGTTTGTTGGTAAAATAGCATCTACATCATCTACATGTAATTGTTTGTATAAAGCTTTTGCTTCATCATAATTCACATGGTATTTCTGAATCAATTTTGTAGTTGGGTCGTTTTCATTTCTTAAAATACATAATAACAAGTGAGCAGTATCAATGGCATCACTTTGGTATAATTTAGCTTCTAAAAAAGTAGTTTTTAAGGCTTTTTCTGCTTGTCTTGTTAAGCGTAAACTAGGTTTATCTGTGTTTTCTATAAATGTTGGGTTGGATGGATTTAGTTGCTCTAACTTTTTACGCAATAAAATTAAATCAACATCAAATGCTGTTAATATCTCAATTGCTTTTCCATCTCCTTTTCTAATCAAACCTAATAAAAGATGTTCTGTTCCAATAAATTCGTGTCCTAATCTTAAGGCTTCTTCTTTACTAAAGGTGATTACGTCTCTTACTCTTGGTGAAAAATTATCGTCCATATTTCTTTTTATATTGAGGTAAATTTAGTCTCTTTCTTTTTATATAATTACAAAAAAGATGCCAATATAAAAAACTGACAAACTGACTAATATTTAAAGGTATAAAACTATTACAAATCAAACAAATAAAAGACTGTTAAAAATTATCAAAAAATGTTGATAACTATGATGTTTTACAGTGCATAAAACCTTTGTAAATCTTGTAAGAAATAGTATCTTGCCTTGTTTTAAAAATTTGGATAAATACTAATAAGAATTATATATGTCAGAAGGGGAAAAATTAATTCCAATTAATATTGAAGAGCAGATGAAAGCTGC
>Ga0115565_10000447_pt1 | contig 36096 bp, 25 predicted proteins | sample COGITO_mtgs_1105_FD_87199 | JGI IMG/M metagenome (GOLD analysis project Ga0115565, IMG submission 87199) | Pelagic marine microbial communities from North Sea - COGITO_mtgs_110530 | ecosystem: Environmental > Aquatic > Marine > Epipelagic | place: Germany:Helgoland, sampling site Kabeltonne... | reverse complement strand
GGCATCCATTTTAGCATGCCAACCATCTGGGGTTGTATGCAGATGCGCACCAAATTCTACCGTGGGATACATAGGAATAATATTAGAAAACAAATAGGTTATTGCTTCTGGGGTGGCACTTCCTATGGTGTCAGATAGCGAAATAATTTTAGCTCCCATACTAACTAATTTATCTACCCATGCTGCAACTATAGCAACATCCCAAGGATCTCCGTAGGGGTTACCAAAACCCATAGATACGTAGGTAACTACTTCTTTATTATGCTTTTCGGCAAGTGAAAAAATACTATCTAAAAGTTGTACAGAATCGGCTATGGTTTTATGCGTATTTCGCATCTGGAAATTCTCTGATATAGAAAATGGAAATCCTAAATAGCTGATTTCTGGGTGTACTACAGCTTCCTGCGCACCGCGTAAGTTAGCCACAATGGCAAGTAGCTTACTCTTTGTGCTACTCAAATCTAATTTTGCTAAAACCGCTGTGGTATCTGCCATTTGTGGTATGGCTTTAGGAGATACAAAACTTCCAAAATCTACCGTATTAAAACCACAGGCTAATATTGTTTGTATGTAAGCTGCCTTATGAATAGTGGGTATAAACTGTTTAATACCCTGCATGGCATCTCGTGGACATTCTACAATTTTTACTTTTGCAGGCATTAAGTAAATGTACGCATATTAGAAAACTTAAATGTTTGTTAGACTTGGTTATCAAGTTGAGCTCAAACGACTTGGCGGTAACGCTGGGTTGGTATTACCTAAGAAGCCATGTTCTAATTCAACAATTATTTAGATTGAATAATTAGCCTTCTTATTCACTCACACTACATTTTTTGCTTTGCACTGTTTCTATTAGAAGTATTAGCTTCTGCTTCTGGGCTAGGACTTTTCTGTTCCCTTGGGCTTCTAGGTGCTATTGCTAAATTAGTTAAGTCTGATTTTGTTTTCTTGTACTTTACTGCTTTACAATTGGGTAAATGAATATTAAACCAACTTACTGATTCTAAGGATAAAGGATTATTTCTAAGAGTTATACGCGTTTCTCTAGAAGCAAAATTTCTAAGAATCATTGGTAAATTTGTTAATTTGTTTCCATCTAAATCCAATAGTCTCAAATTTGCAAGTCTACCTATAGTGCTTGGTAAAATTGTCAATTGATTATTAGATAAAACTAATGAAATCAAATTCTCAAGGCTTCCTGTCTCGGCTGGTAAAGTTGCTAAATGATTACTAGTTAAAGTCAATGAACGTAAATTTGTAAGCCATCCTATGGTGGCTGGTAGAGTTCTTAATTGGTTATCGGCTAAATTTAAATGAATTAACTGTGTAAGGTCTTTTATACTGGCTGGTAAAGTTGTTAATTGATTATCAGATAAGTTTAAACGAATTAACTTTGTAAGGTCATTTATACTGGCTGGTAAATGACCTAAATGATTCTTTGATAAATCTAAATCTGTAATATCAGGTATTTCTTTAGAGACTATAGATAGGACATATTCAATATCTCTACTACTTAAATTAAGATTACTCAAATTGAGATTTACTATATTCATACCTGCTGGCCTATACAATTTTAATTTAGCCACTTTTATTCTATTTCTTACTTCCGTTATAATGCTCCTATTAGAAGTACTAGCTTCTCTTTCTGGACTAGGACTTTTGGGTTCCCCCTGGCTTGTAGCTCCTAGTGCCAAACTATCTAAATCTAGTTTTGTTTGCTTATTCTTTGCTGTTTCAAGGTCTGAAGGTTCTTCCATTCGTTCATAACCAACACTTTCTGGACCTATATAATCAGCTTTTTCTGAACTTATAGATTCTGATATAGCATTTTTTATGCTCTTAAGTGCTTCTTTAATTGTTTTCATAATATTATTTTTGGTTATTATATGATATTAATCCATTTAAGCATTAATTATGTATTTACTCGTTGTATATCTAATAAAAATAGCTTAAAACCTGTTTAAGCTCTAAATAACTATCCGTTAGTATTTTACCATAGGCAATTAAAACTAACCATAGACCTTATGAATTCTAACAATTAAAATATAACATGCAATAGTTTAGCTAATAAGCATTCTTAAACTATCTACTCTTAATAAAACATTCTAACTAAAATTTAACGGCATCTTTTATACATGCACACAAACTCTTCTGTATTTAGCGAAAATATGAGAGCCTAGAGCGCTAGATAAAAACAATTCTTCCAAATTATGAAACTTAAAAAAGTACTAATTAGTTAATTAATCAGCCTTTAAAAAATCTGTATTGAAGCGTATTCTTCCAACTTCCATAATCATTAGAATCAAGGCATTCTATAATGGTTCCTAGAGAAAGAATTTAGTGCGAGTAGGCCTAAGTCTGAGGTAGTAGGCCTTAATATTAGCTACTATTTTATAATGTACCAAGGAAAAGAAGTAGGCTTTGCAAAAGTTAATTTACTATGCAATAGCAAAACCAAAAATACCAGTATAAAATATTTAAAGAAAATTTATATGCTACCAGAATTTAAAGGAGAAGGTATTGGAAAATTTACCCTAGATACTATTATAGTACTAATGAAAAAGCTAAATAAAAATAGACTTCTCTTAAATATCATAGACCAAAACAAAGTGACCATTATTTTTCATGAAAAATTAGGGTTTAAGTTTCACAGCAGTACCAAACTAGAATTACCCTTCTTTAGAGAGGAGTTAAAAGGAATGCAAAGGATGGTATTGGAACTGTAATAAATAAAAGCGGTATTCCGTTTTTCCCTTTGCTATAATGCGCTAAAGTTGCTCTTATAGTCACATTTCTTTTTAAAACTGTTCGTATCTTGGCTATAGATCTTTACTTATAATTTTGAAAATATATTTATGAATAAATTACTGATACTTCTTGCACTTGTAGTTTCTACTACATTTTGCGCAAATGCACAGAAAAAGAGCGAATTGATTTCTGACAATCAGCAATTAAAATTTCAGTTAGACTCCGTTAAACGTATTGTATCTAATGCTAAACAGGGCGAAAAAATAGAACTATTAAAGGCTACCGCGCTACAAGAACAGGTAGTAGAATTACAAGCGGCTAACGCAACTTTATTAGGAAACTTAAATAATTTTGCAGCACTCTCCAGCCAAAATTCTGAGAATATAAATAAGACCTTGCTAACATTAGAAAAGAAAGAGGCACAACTAAAAGGACTTGTCTCTGGCTTTGCGGGTAATGACTCTACAGCCCTTGTTATTTTAACAGATGCCAAACGTACCCTTGGGGAAAATGCAAAGGTGCAAACAAGCAATGGTGAAATTGTAATTGTAGAAAAGTTAGATTTTTTCTTTGCAGATGAGTTAAGAAGCACTCCGCTAGAAACTGCAAATACTAGATTAGTACAAATTGCTACACTGTTAAATGCTCACCCAAAAATGAAGGTAACTGTTACAGGTATGACTATTACGGGAGAATTTGGGACTGCGCTAATACAAGCAGCTACAATAGCTGCCTTATTAATTACGGATTACGGTGTAGATGGCGATAGTATATTTGTAAAAAGTGCCGATGGCGGGTTTACCGAATCTATACAATTTAGTGTACACCAAGATTATAAAGATTTTTATAGCAAAGCAAAGGAAGATATGAAAAATTGAAGTGTATAGTTCACCTATAAACTTATATACTAATTGCTAGTAATAGTCGTTTTACTATAAAATTTAGCTTTTCCAAGATGACTACAGATCAAATATATCAGCTTTTTGCTTATTTAGTGCCGTCTATTGTAACGGGTGCAATTGCCTTTTACTTTTTTAGAATGCATACGAATAATGAGGAGGGAAGAAGGCGATTTTTACTCCATAAAGATGCTCAAAAAGATGTTTTGCCTACGCGCTTACAGGCATACGAGCGTATGGCACTTTTCTTAGAACGCATGGCCTTACCAAATTTAGTGGTACGCATAGCTCCCATATCTCCTAACAAATCTGATTATGAAAACTTACTGATTAGAAGTATAGAAACCGAATTTGATCACAACCTATCACAACAAATTTATATGACAGAGGAATGTTGGGGTGTTATCAAAGCGTCTAAAAGTGCTACCATACAAATGATACGCAAATCTGCTATAAGCGAAGCAGAAACAGCAGACAAATTACGAGAAGATATTTTAACAAAAACAATGGACACTGCCTCCCCTTCCGCTACAGCTTTATCTTATGTGAAAAAGGAAATTGGAGAACTCTGGTAAATTTTCGCTTTTAAAAGTGCTAAGCTTTAATAAAAGCATGTATGGCATCTGCCTTTTTATTCATTTTCATTAGGCTCTATGGGGTTGGTTTCTTCGTTCTTATTTTTAGCATATAAATAACCACGTTTCCACCAAAGCGCCATTTTCTCTTTTTCAAAAATTAGGGAGTTGGTGGTTAAAATAGTAGGCGTATAATACAGGTTTATAATAGCATTATTCTGGTTTGCAACCAGTTTTCCTATTCTAATATTCTGGCTTTCAATACGGTCTAGTACAAAGCCCATCATGGTAGTTAGTAAATCAAACGGATTTTTAGAAGGCATTCTGTTCATAAAATTTACCTCGGTGTGTAGTACTACCACATCTACCTCAGTGGCACCTCTTCTAATAGCTTCCTCTATAGGTACGATGCTTCCTAAACCACCATCTGCATATTCACAACCATTTTTACGCACCAAACTCATAAAAGGTATGTAGTTAGATGATATCCAAATCCAATCGCAAAACTCCTCATAGGTACACTCGCTTATTGCTTTATATTCTACTTGGTTTAGAGAAAGGTTAGAAACGGTTACTACTACTTCTTTGGCACTTTCCTGTAACTCTTTAAATTCAGCCTTTGTAAGGCTATTTTCTATTAGTGCTCGTAAGTTTTTACTATCACCAAATGTTTTTTTACCACGAATAAGATTTTTAACTACATTCCAATGGTTTATAGAAATTTCATTAATCCCATAGCGCTTTTTTACTACAAAAGGGCAATTATTAAAAATGCTTTTTTGGTTTACATTAGAGTAGATTTCTTTTATTTTATCAACCTTACCCAATGCTAAATGAGAAATTAAAAGGCTGCCTGTAGAGGTACCTACAAACAGGTCGTATTTTCTACCAGATTCTTTGAGCAAAAATTGGGCTACTCCGCCAGCAAAAGCTCCTTTACTCCCGCCGCCAGATATTACTAATGCTTTCATTTTTGTTCTAATTTCGTCTTAAGATAACGCAAATCATCTTCGTTTAGTTCTTCTAAAAGTGTTTCTATCATAGCGCCGTGCTTTTGTCCTTGTAACAACTCGTCTAAGAACCGTCTTGCAAAAATTTTAAATTGCCAGGAATGATGCCTAGTCGCAATTAATAAGTTGCCTAAAACTTCCTTATCAATAGCTGCTATTTCCTTTAAAAATGAAAAAGCATTTTGTCGTATTTCTGGATTATGTACTGCCTTTGTATAGGATTGTAATTCTTGCAAGTAATCCTCTTTATTCTCTAGTTCAAAATCTTGTGTTATCAATGCAAGTGTTAACCATAGTAAGCGAACATTTTTGTTTGGTAATCCTATTACACCTTTAGTTTGCATTAGGCGTTTTTTGCGATTTTCAGGAAAAGCGATCCATAATTTAAGTAGCGCAGTCTCTTGTGTCATATAGCTTTTGTCTTGTAATAATTGTGCTGCTTTCTTTTGTGATTTTTTTGGTAAGGAATCTATATTTTTTATCGCTGCCTGTCTTACCTTTAAAGAAGGATCTGACAAAAGATTTTCCCATTCTGATGCCTTTAATTGATCCTTATTATCTTCTATCAATTGGCATTTAATAAATGGAGATAAAGGCGCTGATACCCAGTTCTGATCTTTTGAAGAAACTATCTTAATATATTCCCTAATAGAAGTACTTTTCTCCAAAAGATACTCGTTAGCTATCTCCCACGGGAAGCGTTTAGCAGCAAGCCACTCTTCCTTAAATTTAGATGTTTTTAAGCTACTCACCGTCGCTATATCACTTAAAAAATCTGAAACAGTAACAGTTTTAAACTGATTTTTTTTTAGATAATTTTTCACAGCTTTATTAAAAGCTTCTTCCCCAATTTTTTCTTTTAAAATAACCAATGCCCAAGCTCCTTTCTCATAAAAAGTAAGACTGCTTGCCTTTGGGTCTAAAAGCGCGGTTCCATTACCGTTCTCATCTTGCGCTTTTAAGACCTTTGACGTATTAAATAATTTCCAATAAAAATAATCATTACCAAAAATTTCCTTTTCGGCTAAATAGGCATAATAAGTAGCAAAACCTTCATGCAACCAATGTTGTGCTGCGCTTTCTTCTGTTACCAAATTTCCAAACCACTGGTGCGCCATTTCGTGCGCCGCTACATTTACAAAATTTTTATCTACAAGGCCGGTGCTGTCTATCATATACCCATCAGAAAAAATAGTAGTACCTGTATTTTCCATACCCGCATATAAAAACTCCTGTACAGGAATTTGCTTATAGTTTTGCCAAGGATAAGGGTAACCTATTTCCTCTTCTAAAAAGTCTACAATCTTTTTTGTAAACCTATAGGTTGGTTCTACGAGTGCACTGTCCTTCGGGTAAAAATAATTTTCTATAAGAAGCCCCTTTCTAGATTGTACCTCTTGTTTGTTATACTTACCCACGGCAAAAGCGAGTAAATAGCTACTCATGGGTTGCTTCATATTAAAAATCCATTCTTGCTGTTCCCTTTCAATAGTATCTTTTGTTTCTGTAAGTTTCCCATTCGCAATTACAGTATATTTGTGGGGAACAGTTATAGCTAAATTAAATATCACCTTCTCCTTCATATCATCAAAAGAGGGTACCCAGTGGCTTGTGTATTTCCCCTGCCCTTGTGTCCAAATTTGCTCGTTACCCACAATTTTGTCTTCCCAACCTATAAAATAAACAGTTTGTTTTGGCTGGCAGGTATATGCTAAAAATAATGTGTGCGTTGTTCCCTTTTCAAATTGCTTGTTAATAGTGATCTGCTTGTTATTATTGGTATGTACTGCATCTTTCCCATCTAGTAAAACAGATGTAAATACTATATTTTTTGCATTTAAATACAAACTATCTATAGCAGCCAGAGTTTTAAAAGTGTAAGCTACGCTTCCTATTATTTTCTTCTGTTTGGGTACTGGTGTAATAACAATAGAACCTTCAATAAAATCTACAGCACTCTGGTGTTGCGCAAAACCCATCAAACTAATAAAAAAAACAAAAAAGAATTTCTTTAGCATATATAGAATTAACGTTTGCTAGTAAATTTAGGCTTTTCCTTTATTGCTGTTCGCTACAGTATGTTCTAAATTTGTTAAATGAATTTTGGCTTTCTACAAACACCTGTGGCGTATTTGAAAGGCGTTGGTCCTAACCGCGCAGACAGCTTAAAATCTGAGCTGGGTATTCATGTATACCAAGATTTACTCAATTTTTTTCCCAATAGATATATTGATAAAACGCAGTATTATAAAATAGATGCGTTACAAAAAAGCAATGCAGATATTCAAATAATCGGCAAAATTGTACACCTAAAAACAGTAGAACAAAAAAAAGGGTCGCGACTTGTAGCCAAATTTCAAGATGATACGGGTGAGATGGAACTGGTCTGGTTTAGAGGTCAAAAGTGGATAAGAGAAAACTTAAAGATTAACGTCCCTTATGTGATTTTTGGTAAGTGCAACACCTTTAATCAAGTGTTTTCTATGCCACATCCAGAAATGGAATTATTAGAAGAACATGAGAAGGGTCTAAAAGTACATATGCAGCCCGTTTACCCTTCTACAGAGAAACTGTATAATAAGGGAGTCACAAACAGGGTCATTAGCAAGCTTTTACAACAGTTATTTATAGAAACGAAAGGCGATTTTCCAGAGACGATTTCAGATAACATATTGTCTAGTTTAAGGTTGATTACTAAAAGTGATGCGCTCTTTAATATTCACTTTCCCAAAAATCAGGAACTGCTTGCCAAAGCACAGTTTCGCTTAAAATTCGAGGAGCTTTTTTATTTGCAGATGCAGCTTATTGCCAAAAATATGCTGCACAAACAAAAGATTAAAGGGTTTAATTTTGACCAAGTAGGAATAATTTTTAATGAGTTTTACGCCAACCAGCTCCCTTTTGAGCTTACTAATGCTCAAAAACGTGTATTACGTGAAATTAGAGCAGATTTAGGAAGCAATGCACAAATGAACCGCCTATTACAAGGCGATGTAGGCTCTGGAAAAACAATTGTTGCAGTAATGACAATGCTTTTAGCAATTGATAATAATTTTCAGGCATGCTTAATGGCACCTACAGAAATTTTAGCCACACAACATTATACAGGTATTTCTGAGTTACTAGAAGGTACTGGTATTACTTGCTCATTACTTACAGGTTCTGTTAAGAAATCTGCTAGAAGAATCATTCATGCCGCTCTTGAAGAAGGCACGCTAAATATTCTTATAGGTACGCACGCCCTTTTAGAAGATAAGGTCGCCTTTAAAAACCTAGGACTGGCTATAATAGATGAACAACATAGATTTGGTGTAGCACAGCGGTCTAAACTTTGGCATAAAAACACCTTGCCACCTCATATTTTAGTAATGACCGCTACGCCTATTCCAAGAACCTTGGCCATGAGCCTTTATGGCGATTTGGATATTTCCATTATAGATGAGCTACCTCCTGGTAGAAAACCCATTAAAACAGTGCATAGGTTTGATGCTAACCGCTTAAAAGTACTGCGCTTTATACGGGACGAAATTAAAAAAGGTAGACAGATTTATATTGTTTACCCTCTTATTCAAGAATCAGAAGCCCTAGATTATAAAGATTTAATGGATGGCTTTGAGAGTATTTCTCGTGATTTTCCTAAACCAGAATTCCAAATTTCTATTGTACATGGGCAAATGAAGCCCGCTGATAAGGAATTTGAAATGAACCGATTTGTGAGAGGCGAAACCCACATTATGGTAGCAACTACTGTTATTGAAGTGGGCGTAAACGTGCCCAATGCCTCCGTAATGATTATAGAAAGTGCAGAACGCTTTGGACTTTCGCAACTTCATCAATTGCGTGGGCGTGTAGGGCGAGGTGGAGATCAAAGTTATTGTATTCTCATGACGAGTCACAAATTATCTGCCGAGGCAAAAACTAGGTTAGAAACAATGGTGCTTACTAATGATGGTTTTGAAATAGCCGAAGTTGATTTGAAATTACGTGGTCCTGGAGATATTATGGGTACGCAGCAAAGCGGTGTTCTTAATTTGAAAATTGCAGATATTGTTAGAGATAATGATATTTTAAAAACGGCACGCTACTATGCACTCCAACTTTTAAAAGACGATCCTTCTCTAGAAAAGCCAGAAAATTTAATTATTAGACATACCTACGCCCAGCTTATAAAGTATAAGAATATCTGGAATTATATTAGCTAATACATTTTAAGAGAACATAAAAAATGTTGAACATCGTAATTTAAGAATGCGATGCCTTCCATAAAACCCCTTATTTATATAGATTTGTATATTAGATTAGAAAGATTATGAGCATAGCAAAAACATTATTCGATAAAGTGTGGGATTCCCACGTAGTACATAAAATTGAAGATGGACCAGACGTCTTGTTTATAGACAGGCATATGGTACATGAAGTTACAAGTCCTGTTGCTTTTTTAGGACTTAAAAATCGTGGTATTCCCGTACTCCATCCAGAAAAAACATTTGCAACCGCAGATCATAATACTCCAACTATTAACCAACATTTACCTGTAGCGGACCCCTTATCTGCAAACCAGCTAAGAATGTTAGAAGAAAATGCCAATGAACATGGTATTTCCTACTGGGGTTTAGGGCATGAAAAAAACGGAATTGTACATGTTGTGGGACCAGAATATGGTATTACGCTTCCTGGCGCTACTATTGTTTGCGGAGATTCTCATACCTCTACACACGGTGCTTTTGGTGCTATTGCATTTGGTATTGGAACATCTGAAGTAGAAATGGTTTTAGCAAGCCAGTGTATTATGCAGCCCAAGCCTAAGCGCATGCGTATTAACGTTACAGGAGAATTACAATATGGTGTTACTTCTAAAGATGTAGCATTATTTATAATCTCGCAACTTACTACCTCTGGTGCTACGGGGTATTTTGTGGAATATGCAGGGGATGTGTTTAAAAACATGACCATGGAAGGCAGAATGACAGTTTGCAACCTAAGTATTGAGATGGGTGCTAGAGGTGGTATGATTGCACCAGATGAAACAGCATTCCACTATGTAAAAGGTCGCGAATTTGCACCTACAGGAACCGCTTGGGATAAAGCAATGGACTACTGGCAGACCTTATATACAGATCAGGATGCTATTTTTGATAAGGAACTTACTTTTGATGGTTCTCTTATAGAACCTATGATTACCTACGGTACAAACCCAGGAATGGGAATGGGTATTTCTAATAAAATTCCAACATCAGACACTGTACAGGGTGGCGCAACTACTTATAAGAAATCATTAGACTACATGCAGTTTAATGAAGGAGATAGTATGATGGGCAAACCTATAGACTTCGTATTTTTAGGAAGCTGTACTAACGGTAGAATTGAAGATTTTAGAGCCTTTGCTTCTATTGTTAAAGGACGTAAAAAAGCAGATAACGTAACAGCTTGGTTGGTACCAGGATCTCATAAAGTAGAAGCCGCTATAAAAGAGGAGGGTATTTTAGAACTTCTGAACAATGCTGGTTTTGAACTTAGAGAACCAGGATGTTCTGCTTGCTTAGCAATGAATGACGATAAAGTACCTGCTGGGAAACTAGCTGTTAGTACTTCTAATAGAAATTTTGAAGGTCGCCAAGGTCCAGGGTCACGTACCTTACTAGCTAGTCCGTTAGTTGCAGCAGCGGCGGCGGTTACTGGAAAGGTTACAGACCCTCGTGAATTAATGGAAAAGGAGACCGCTTAAGTTTTAAAATTCTGATTACAATTTTTACAAGAAAAACATCATGGCATACGATAAATTTACTACCCTTACCTCTACCGCAGTACCACTGCCTATTGAGAATGTAGATACAGATCAAATAATTCCTGCACGCTTTTTAAAAGCAACGGAGCGCGTTGGTTTTGGAGACAACTTATTTAGAGACTGGAGATATAATCAAGATAATTCTCCAAAAGAAGATTTTGTACTTAACAACCCTAAGTTTAAAGGGAAGATTTTAGTAGGTGGGAAAAATTTTGGTTCAGGATCTTCTAGAGAGCATGCAGCTTGGTCTGTGTATGATTACGGATTTAGATGTGTAGTTTCCAGTTTCTTTGCAGATATTTTTAGAGGTAACTGTCTTAATATTGGTGTTTTACCAGTGCAGGTAAGTGCTAGTTTTTTACAAAAAATATTTGGTGCTGTAGAAGCAGACCCAGAAACTCAAATAGAAATTAGCTTGCCAGAACAAACCATCACCTTAATAGCAACTGGTGAACAAGAGTCATTTGACATTAATACCTACAAAAAAAATAATATGACCAATGGCTTTGATGACATTGATTATTTATTGAATATAAAAGAGGAAATTACTTCCTTTGCAAAAAACACTCCTTTGTAGGACATTGAAATTTAATTATACAAATAGCGTGTCTACATTTTTATAGACACGCTATATTTGTTTAAAATCATTTTGTTTTAATACCCACTTGTACTTATGAAAAGACACGTAGAAATAATGGATACCACCTTAAGAGATGGTGAGCAAACCTCTAGTGTCTCTTTTTCTGCTTCTGAAAAACTTACCTTGGCTAAACTCCTTTTACAGGAACTAAAAGTAGATCGTATTGAAGTAGCTTCTGCACGAGTATCTGAGGGAGAATTACTAGCAGTACAACAAATTACCGCTTGGGCTAAAACAGCTCATTGCTTAGAAAAAATAGAAGTTTTAACTTTTGTAGATAAAGGTATCTCGTTAGACTGGATGACTCAATCTGGTGCTATCACTCAGAATCTTTTAACCAAAGGATCCTTAAACCATTTAGAACATCAGCTTAAAAAAACACCTGCACAGCATTTTTCAGATATAACGTTGATTTTAGAAAAAGCTGAAAAGCAAGGTGTTATCACTAATGTGTATTTAGAAGATTGGAGCAATGGTATGCGAAATTCAGAAGCTTATGTTTTTGAATATTTAGATTTTCTAGCAACCCAACCCATAAAGCGCATATTACTACCTGATACCTTAGGAATTTTAACACACACAGAAACCTTCCAATATCTTACTAAAATCACCAAACGCTACCCTGCGCTTAAGTTTGATTTTCATGGCCATAATGATTATGACCTTGGTGTTGCTAATGTTATGGAAGCTGTAAAAGCAGGCTGCCATGGTTTACACTTAACCATTAACGGTATGGGAGAACGCGCTGGTAATGCACCTATGGCAAGTGTTATAGCAGTGATAAATGATTTTTTGCCAGAAGTGAAAATAAATGTAAATGAAGCTTCTTTATATAAGGTGAGTAAACTGGTTTCTGCCTTTACTGGTTTTACGATACCTGCAAATAAACCAATTGTTGGTGAAAATGTTTTTACGCAAACAGCAGGCATTCATGCAGATGGTGACAGTAAGAATAACTTATACTTTAGCGATTTAATGCCAGAACGCTTTGGAAGAAAAAGAAAATATGCCCTAGGTAAAATGTCTGGAAAGGCTAATATTCAAAAAAACCTACAAGAGCTAGGACTTACTCTAAATGACGATGAACTAAAAAAAGTTACGCAGCGAATTATAGAATTAGGCGATAGGAAAGAACGAGTTACTAAAGACGATCTTCCTTTTATAATTTCTGATGTACTAGACAGTGGTCTACACCAACCAAAGACGTTTGTAACTTCTTATGTGCTAACGCATGCAAAAGGACTTATGCCTTCTACAACCATTGCCGTAGAAATAGATGGCGAGCAGTTTGAAGCGCATGCGCAAGGAGATGGGCAGTTTGATGCTTTTATGAATGCTTTAAAAAAAGTATATACAACTAAGGGGATTCCATTACCTAAACTAGTAGATTATGCAGTAAGAATTCCTCCAGGGAGTAATTCTGATGCGCTTTGCGAAACAGTAATTACTTGGAACGCTTTAGGCAAGGAATTTACCACTATTGGCTTAGATTCAGACCAAGCAGTAGCAGCGATTAAGGCTACAGAAAAGATGCTTAACATAATATGAGTACATAATATTGCAATAAAATTTAATATTTAAATATCCTACTATATAAATCATCAATATGAAAATAACAATAGCTCTTTTGGCCGGAGATGGAATTGGCCCCGAGGTAATAGACCAAGCAGTAAAAGTATGTAATGCTATTGGCAAAAAATACAATCATGAGATTGATTGGAAACCAGCATTAACTGGTGCTGCGGCAATAGACGCTGTTGGTGAACCTTACCCAGATGAAACACACGAGATTTGCTTAAATGCAGATGCTGTTCTTTTTGGTGCTATTGGTCACCCACGTTTTGATAATGATCCCTCTGCAAAGGTGCGTCCAGAGCAAGGACTATTAAAAATGCGTCAGAAATTAGGTTTGTTCGCTAACGTAAGACCAACGTTTACGTTTCCTTCTTTAATTGATAAATCACCTTTAAAACGTGAGCGTATAGAAGGTACAGATCTTATTATTTTAAGAGAACTTACCGGCGGAATTTATTTTGGCGAACGCGGTAGAAAAGACAATGGCAACACTGCTTTTGATACCATGACGTACACTCGTTCTGAAATTCAACGTTTAGCCAAAAAAGGCTTTGAATTAGCTTTAACCAGATCTAAAAAATTATGCTGTGTAGATAAAGCCAATGTTCTAGAATCTTCTAGACTATGGAGAGAAACTGTACAAGCAATGGAAAAAGATTACCCAGATGTTGCCGTGTCTTATGAGTTTGTAGATGCTGTTGCCATGCGTTTAGTACAATGGCCTAGTGCATATGATGTAATTATTACAGAAAATTTATTTGGCGATATTCTTACAGATGAAGCTTCGGTGATTTCGGGATCTATGGGTCTTATGCCGTCTTCTTCAGTTGGTGAAAAAACTAAATTATATGAGCCTATTCATGGATCTTACCCACAAGCTGCTGGAAAAGATATTGCAAATCCGCTTGCTACCGTATTATCTGCCGCAATGCTTTTTGAAGACATGAAGCTGACAGATGAGGCAGAAGAAATTAGACGAATAGTTAATAAATCACTAGCAGAAGGTATTGTTACAGAAGATTTAGCAGAGGGTACTAAGAACTATAAAACTAGTGAAGTAGGAGATTGGTTAGCAAAAAACATCTAGGCTAAAGATATACAACTACCTGTTTAATTAGATAGAATAAAGCAGTTAAATATCTATTAACTGTAATATAAGTACATCAGTAATCCGTTTAGATTTTTATGTCTAAACGGATTTTTTTAGCCTTTAAATTGTGCTACGAATGTCTACCGATACTTTTAATGTACTATCCCCGCTACCATACACCACACCTTTCAATGGTGGAACATCATAATAATCTCTCCCCCAACCTACTACAATGTGCTGGTCTTTGGGTATTTGATTGTTTGTAGGATCAAAATCTACCCACCCAAATGTGGGAATAAATATAGAAAACCAAGCGTGCGAAGCATCTGCTCCTACCAATTTTGGTTTCCCTTTTGGTGGTACGGTTTCTATATAACCGCTAATGTACCTTGCAGACAACCCTACAGAACGTATACACGCTATAGCAATTTGTGCAAAGTCTTGGCATACTCCTTTTTTTGCTTCCATCACACCTTCTATAGGAGTAGCAATACTTGTAAAGCCAGGTACAAATTTGAAGTCGCTATATATACGTTGCATCAATTCTAAAGCTGCATCAAAAATAGACCTATTGGGCTTAAAAGATTCTTCAGCATACAATCGTATCGCTTCGTCCGTCTTTCTTATAAATGTTGATTCTAGCGTATACTGTTGGGCAGCTAGAACTTCTGGGCTTGCAGGAATTAGTTGCAATACTTCTAACCCCTTTCTCATAGTCACCCCTATGCACGCCTCAGTTCTAAAGGTATCGTGAAATTGTTCATAATTACGCTGTATCCTACTCTTTGTAATGACCTCTAACACCTCATGCTCTGCCTGAATACTAAAGTGGGTTATATAGTTTCCAAAGAAATCTATCCTCTCCAAAATCTCTGAAGGCTGAGGGGAAATGGTAATAGTAAAGTCTAAAAGTTCTTGTCCTTTAGACGCTCTGGGACGTAAGGTTGCTAAATTATGACCATAACTAATTGGGGCATTATAGCTATATTTAGTACTATGCGCTATTGTGAAAATCATAGCTTCTAAATTGGAAAATTTTGTTGAACAAGCTGGCTCTGTCTAACTGTATGGTTAAAGTAAGTATTGTTTATGGCTCTAGACGTTTGGTGCAGTAAATCTGACAATGCTTCTAATAAAGCTATGAGTGAATTTCTTCTAGCATCTTTTAAAGATGGAGTTTTAACAAGATCTCTTGCCTCTGCTAGTCGGAGTTTTGAATATGCCTCAAATACAAATTTTTGATAGGCATTTAAATGATTATCATCTTTTGAATGGGGTAGCTTATTAATATCTTTCTTTAATCTACTTACCATAAAAGTCAACGATCTAGGATACTCTACATTTAATAATAAAAGATCTATTACATTTTCTAATTGTATGTGAGTGCGATAACTATATCTATAAATATTAAGACTTTCATGACTTGTTAGCAAATATTCTAATAGTTCATACTCCGTATGTTCCTCGTACTTTATAGACAATAGCGATTGACATTTCGTAATTGTCATGGCGCTTTGCTCTAATTGCAAACCTATAAAATAAAGCAAGAGTCCTTGTTGTACCATGATGCTTTCTTCTATCAAGCCCATAAAGGCAATAAGGCGGGTAATTAACTGATTGAGGGCTTTTATAATTTTTTGAATCGATTTATCCTCACTCTTCTCCATTGTTTGCCATAATTTCTGAATAGTATCAAAAACGCGCCACATATCTGAAGACCAAAGATTACGAATTGCGTAATATGCGTTGGTAAACATTTGTAATGTTTGAGATAAGCTCCCAGCTCGCTGCTTATCAAATAATACAGACAACATTTCCTTCATAGGATCCTCCATTGCTTTACCATCTGCTCCTTTTTCATCTGAAAATCCAGGGTATGTTCCTGTTAAATGTGTAACTGTCTTAAAAAGCAATTTCAATTTTATAGAATCTACTTGGGTTTGTTTGTCGTAGTCTAGTAACATCTGATGCATTACAGTACGAATATAACGGGCGCACACTAGCGTGCGACCTACGTACCTTCCTGCCCAAAATAAATTCTCTGCAGTCATACTTGGCAAATCATCTAATCCAGAAACAACGGTAGCCTTAGTTGTATTTTCTACAACTGAAATATTTTTTATTGGTTTATCGTCTAGAATCCAAAAATCTTTACTTGTACCCCCGCGTTGGTTAGAAACCCGAATGGTCTCCATACTTGGGGCAACACGCACCAAGCCTCCAGGCATAACATCATAACCAGAATCTGATGCTATACTAAATGTGCGGGTTACCACATTTCTAGGTTCAAAAACATTTTTATTGAAGTTGGGAGCTGTAGAGAAGTTGATTCGCTCCTGAGCTACAAATTTATAGGGACTTGTATTGATTTCCTTTTTCAAATGATCTAACTGTTTTGAAGATAAAAATTCTCCAAACTGAATGCTTTCTCTATTGGTTTTATCTATTCTCTTAATAACCAATTCTGAAAGATGGTCTAAAACGTACTTACGCTCCTTTTCCTGTCCACACCACCAAGAAGCTATTTGGGGCAAAAGCAATTGCTCATTTAAGAAATGTTTTGCAATGGCAGGCATAAACGGTATAATTCCAGGATTTTCCATAACCCCGCTTCCTATAGGATTTACAATAGCCACATTCTTACGCCTTACCACTTCTAACAAACCTGCTACCCCCAAATGAGAATCTTCACGCAATTCTAAAGGATCTACAAAAGCATCATCTATACGGCGTAACACAACATCTACCTGCTTCAATCCTTTTAATGACTTCATCCAAAGGAACCCATTTCTCACAACTAGATCATTCCCTTGTACAAGCCGATACCCAAAAAATGAGGCGAGATAAGCATGCTCAAAATAAGTTTCGTTATGAGAGCCAGGCGTAAGCACTACAATAGTTGGCTGCTCTTTATTTCTAGGAGCAGTAGTAAGTAACATTTGATTAAATTTTTTAAAGAAACCTCCCAACCGTGTAACATTCATTTCTGAGTGTATAGCAGGCAATATTCTTTTAGAGGTAGCTCTATTCTCTAAAGAATATCCCATTCCCGAAGGCGCCTCTGTTCGATCGTTCACTATCCAAAGCCGCCCGTCTGATCCGCGCGCAATATCTGCTGCATATATTGATAAAAGATGCTTGGTTGTATATTCAATAGAAGTGCACTGCCTTAAAAATCTACTATGACCATAGATAATTTCATAGGGTAAAATTCCTTTTTTTATTAGCGTGCCCGCACCATAAATATCTTTTAAAATAAGATCTAATAAGGTAGCTCGTTGCTCAATACCTGGGCTTAGTTTACGCCATTCTTCGTGAGTCAGAATGTAAGGTACAGCGTTAAGATTCCAAGGTCGATGCAGTCCTTTGGGATCGTTATATACATTGTAGGTAACTCCGTTTTCTGCTAAAAGCCAGTCTATTTCTTTCTGGCGTATTGCTAATCCGCCTTCTCCTAAAGATTCAAATTTAGTTAACAATGTGTCCCAACAAGGCTTTATTTTTTGCGCCGTTGTAAAGAGCTCGTCATTACTATAATCAGTATAATAATCGCTTAAACCCGCTTTTTCTAGATTGGACATACTTGACTCACTTTTATTTTTTTCGTAAATCTAAAACATGCGGGTATTCTTGGTTTACGGGTAGCTCTTTATATGTAAAAGCTTTAGATGCTACATTAGAAGTTACCTGCTTTTCTGTAATATTCGAAGTAGCTACTATTTCCTTAGCTACTTCTGAATTTTGTGGCTGTCCAAAATCCCAAAAACGATTTATTCTGCGTGATTCTGCTTCGTAACTATTTATAGGATATGTTTCATAAGAGAGTCCACCAGGGTGCGCAACAAAATAAGTACAACCGCCAATAGATTTTTGATTCCAATCATCTACTACATCAAATACCAGAGGGGTATCTGCTTTAATAGTTGCGTGTAATGCGGACCAAGGCTCCCAAGCTTTAAAACGCACACCTGCTACAAATTCTCCTTTTGTACCTGTATTGCTTAACTGTACTTTTATTCCATTACAAGTTAGTGTGTAGCGTTCCTGAACAAAATTAGTAAGCTTCACTTGTACCCGTTCTAGAGAGGAATCTACGTACCTAGAAGTACCACCACCTGTCATCTCTTCTCCTAAAACATGCCATGGCTCTATTGCCATACGCAGTTCTAATTGCATTGTATTAATAGTCACCATACCATAAAGTGGAAAACGAAATTCGAAAAATGGATCAAACCAATCTAACTGAAATGGGTAGCCTTCATCATTTAACTGTGCTACAATATCCTTAATATCGTCTTTTACATAATGCTCCAATAAGAACTTATCATGCAATTCTGTTCCCCAACGTACTAACTTATGCTTGTATGGCTTTTTCCAGAACCATGAAACTAGTGTGCGTATAAGGAGCATCTGCATTAGACTCATTTGAGCATGCGGCGGCATATCAAAACCACGTAATTCTAAAATACCCAGTCTTCCTGTGCTAGAATCGGGAGAATATAATTTATCTATACAAAATTCTGCCCTGTGCGTATTCCCTGTAAGATCTGTTAATAAATGCCTAAACAATCTATCCGTAACCCAGAAAGGAACTTCTTCGGTATCAGGAATTTGAGAAAAAGCAATTTCTAATTCATACAAATTTTCTAAACGCGCTTCATCTACTCTAGGAGCTTGACTAGTAGACCCTATAAATGCCCCGGAAAACAAGTAGGACAATCCAGGGTGGTGCTGCCAAAAAGTAAGAAGACTTCGTAATAACTGCGGGTTTCTTAGGAGCGGACTGTCTGCTGGAGTGCTACCGCCTAGAGTAACATGATTACCACCACCTGTTCCTGTATGCTTACCATCTAATAGAAATTTCTCTGTACCTAGTCTTGATTTTTTCGCTTCTTCATATAAACGCAAAGTATTCTCAGTTAATTCCTTCCAATTATTGGCAGGATGTACGTTTACCTCAATAACACCAGGATCGGGTGTAACTTTTAAGACTTCTAAACGTATATCTCTAGGTGGTTCGTAGCCTTCCAACACTACGGGTACTTTCAATTCCTTTGCTGTAGCTTCTATACTTGCTACTAAGTCTAAAAAATCTTCTGCACTATCCAATGGGGGCAAAAATAAATACAAAACGTCCGCCCTCACTTCTGCACAAATTGCGGTTCTTACAAAAGGTTGCTTTGCGCTTTTTGTTTTTTGCTTTGTTGTGGCTCTATTTGACAAATCATACCCATATTTTGCTAGGGCAGGTTTTGGCTCAAACAATTCTGGTTCCTTGGTAGGTTCAGATGACACCGGCGGCTCCTTGGGTAAAGAACCGAGGGGAAGTCTTAAACCTATGGGTGAATTACCAGGGCTTAGATATAAGTGTTTTCCTCTAAAATCCCAAGCATTTGTAATCCATTTAGCATCTTTTTTTACTAAGGGGTAAACATGTCCTATTACAGTACCTACACCCTGTGCTAACACTTCCGCTAATTTTTTTCTAAGTGCTGTATCATCCTTGCTGTAGTCGCTTGGAGCAAGATCTACAGGTAACTTTCCTTCCTCCCATAAAAAGTAAAAAGCATCTTCGTAAGCCGGCATAATACTTTCTGAGGTGCTGCCTAACTTCTTTGATAACTCAGTTAAAAAATTTGTTGTAATATTTTCTGGTAATTTGTAAGACTCCGTAAATGATGCTAACAAACTAGCGTCTTTCCAAATAGGAACGCCATCCTTTCTCCAATGGATGCCTATAGCCCAACGTGGCAAAGGTTCACCTGGGTACCACTTTCCTTGTGCGTGATGAAATAATCCACCGTCTGTAAAAGCTTCTCGCAATCTTACGGATAAATCAGTTGCTAATTTTCTCTTAGAAACACCGTCTGCCGCCGTGTTCCACTGTGCAGATTCCATATCATCTACAGATACAAAAGTAGGCTCACCACCCATCGTTAGGCGCACATCATTTTCTTGCAGCTCTTCTTCTACTACAAAACCTAAATTATAAATAGCATTCCATTGTTCTGTAGTATAAGGTTTTGTAACACGTGGAGATTCTAAAATTCTTGTAACGGAATTATCAAATTTAAACTCCGTCTCGCAAGGATCCGTAAGTCCATACACGGGTGCAGCACTCTCAAAAGAAGGCGTACATGCTAGAGGAATATGCCCTTCTCCTGTTAAAAGACCAGATGTAGCATCTAAACCAACCCAACCTGCACCAGGAAGGTATACTTCTGCCCAAGCATGCAAATCTGTAAAATCTTCATCTGGACCCGAGGGACCATCAAGCGATTTTTCATCTGATTTAAGCTGTACTAAATATCCTGATACAAAACGTGCTGCCAAGCCCAAATGCCGCAAGGTTTGCACTAGCAACCAAGCAGAATCTCTACAGGATCCCAATTTTTTAGATAGGGTTTGCTCGCATGTTTGCACGCCTGGCTCCATACGTATGGCATAATTAATATGTAAATACAACGCATGGTTTAGTTGAATAAGAAAATCGATACTTCGCCTTGGTGTTAGGTCTATTTGCGATAACCATTTTGTAAATAATGACCCTGCATCTATACTTTCTAAGTAAGGAAGCAGCTCTTTTTTCGTATTTTCTGAATAGGTAAATGGAAAATTTTCTGCAGATTCCTCCACAAAAAAGTCAAAAGGATTTATGGTCTTTAAATCTGCAATGATCTCTATGGCTACAGAAAGTTCTTTCGTCTTCTCTGGGAACACAATACGTGCCATGTAATTACCAAACGGATCTTGTTGCCAATTAAAAAAATGATTTTCTGGCGTTATTTTAATAGCGTAAGAGTCAATAGGCGTCCTACTATGTGGGGCTGGTCTTAGTCTAAAAATATGAGGAGATAGATTAACTAATTTATCATATTTGTACGTTGTCTTATGAGAAATACACACTTTTAAAGCCATAGAAACAGATCTTTTAGATACTACTAAGATAGTTACTTGTAGCATAATCCCATCTAAAAATTATTGCTTGTATAGGTATTAGCTATAATCACTTCTATGAATGGTAAAATGGCAGTATAGCTATACTATCACCCATTTTAATGCTAGATTCCTATAATTCTCCAAAATATTTTCGACAAACCGCAACGTAATTCTGCTAATAATTACAACAAACACTTTATAATAAACGTTCTAGTAAGAATTATCCCTATAAGCTAACCTATGAATATATTTCAAAAAAAATATGATTCGAATGAACTTTTAAAAGACCTACAGCTATCCTTTGTTCCAGATATTTTTTTTCTTTTCATAGGATCAAAATATCCAAATACTAGAAATTTTATTCATAAGATTACCACTCTTTTCCCTAACTCGCAATGCATTGGTTGCTCTACATCTGGCGAAATAGTTTCAGATGAGGTGTCCGATAATTCCGTAGCACTAACCGCAGTGGCCTTTAAAAATACTTCTTTAAAACTGGTTCAAGTATCCTTGGAAGCATGCGATATGAGCAGCTTAAAAACTGGAAAAGAATTAGGTGTGCTTTTAAATAAGAAAAATTTACGCCATGTTTTTGTATTGAGTGATGGCTTGGAAGTAAATGGCGCAGAACTTATTACAGGACTGCAAGAAAGCTTAGATAGTACCGTAAGTATTACTGGTGGTTTGGCAGGGGATGGGTCTGATTTTAAACAAACCTTTGTCGTTTATAATAATGAAATAGCCTCTAAAAAAGTAGTGGCTTTAGGGCTCTATGGTACAGCGCTAAAAATAGGTTTTGCTTCTAGAGGAGGTTGGGATAGTTTTGGTATTGAAAGACTTGTAACCCGTTCTACTAAAAATATTGTATATGAGATAGATGGAGAACCTGCATTAGATTTATACAAATCTTATTTAGGTTCAAAAGCGAAAGATTTGCCTGCATCTGGTCTTTTATTTCCTTTGAGTATGCGAGATAAGGATAAAGAAATTCCAGTGGTACGCACCATCTTAGGAATTGATGAAGACAAACGTAGCTTAACCTTTGCAGGAAATATTCCAGAGGGTTCTTACATACGCCTTATGAAGGCGAATATAGATAGAATTATAGCTGGTGCAGAACAATCCGCTATTTGTAGTCTAACAGAGGTGACAGAGCAACCCCAGTTAGCTATTCTCATTAGTTGTGTAGGTCGTAAACTCGTCTTAAAACAACTGGTAGAGGAAGAGGTTGAGGCGGTGCAGGAACAGCTAGGGAAAGATACCGTCATGACAGGTTTTTATTCTTATGGCGAAATTGCACCGTTTGATAAATTTTCGCCCTGTGAGCTTCACAACCAGACCATGACTATTACAACATTATCAGAATGAAGAAGTACCATAGGTTATTAAATAGGCAATTAAAAAAATCTACAGTAGATGCAGCAACCTTAAAAGAAATAGCACCTCTTCTAGAGCAAATTAATAGAGCCTACATCAATTTTGATAAGGATTTAGACCAGGCAGAAAGTGTATTAGAGCTTAGTTCGCAAGAGCTTTACCTAGCCAATAAGCAGTTACTCTCCAAATTTGATGCTATTTCTACTAGGTTAACTAAAGTAGCCGAAAATATAAATGACGTAATTTTTGAAATAGATCTAAAAGGTAACTGGAAATACTTAAATCCCGCTTGGGAGAAGCTGTCTGGCTATAGTGTGGCAGAATGTATTGGCAAACCTTTCTATGAGAAAAAATATACGTTTGATGGTACACCAATTATCAAATTAGTAAAGATTGATAACGATGATTTTGATTCCAAAAGCAGTATTATAAAGGTTAAATCTGCTAGTAATGTAGCGAAATGGGTAGATGTTTCTGTAAAGAAAATATTAAATAAGAATGGCGTTTTAGAAGGATATATTGGCACTATTGTAGACATTTCTGACTTTAAAAGTATTGAAATAGCACTACTGGAAGCTAAGGAGAAAGCTACACTTGCTAATAGAGCTAAAGATGACTTTTTATCTACCATGTCCCATGAAATTAGAACGCCACTCAATGCTGTTATCGGCATTACATATGCCCTACTTCATGAAAACCCGAACTTAACGCAATTAGAAAATCTAGAGGCATTAAAATTCTCATCGGAACATCTTTTGGCACTAGTAAATGATGTGTTAGATTTTAATAAAATTTCTTCTGGCTCTTTAGATATTGAGTTTGCAGAATTTAGCATTACCCGAATGCTAAATGGAATCCAGGGAATTTTTAATACGGTAGCAAAGGACAAAGACATAAAATTTTCTATTAAAAAAGAAAATGGCATGGCAGATATTCTTGTTGGAGATAGTGTCCGTATTTCACAGATTCTAACCAATCTAGTAAGTAATGCTTTAAAATTCACAGACAAAGGAAAAGTTACCCTAGATATTGAGGTTGTTCATGAAACCCAAGAGACATGTCAATTAGAAATTTCTGTGATAGATACGGGAATAGGAATACCCTTAGATAAACAAGAAAAAATCTTTGATTCTTTTGCTCAGGCAACATCAGATACTACTAGAAAATATGGAGGAACAGGATTAGGTTTGGCTATTTGTCGGCAGCTATTGGAACTAATGGATGGAAATTTAATTGTGAAAAGCACAGAGGGTGTTGGCTCTACTTTTAGTTTTTTACTAAACTTAAAAAAAGGAAAACCAATAGATAAGAACGATCCTAAAAACAAACTTGCGCTTTTAGATACTACACAACAACACAACTTCTCTAAATCCAAAATTCTTGTTGTGGAAGATAACAAAGTGAATGTGATGATCATTAAAAAATTTCTAAAGAGCTGGGGTGTGCAATTTGACATTGCCGAGAATGGAGAAATTGCTGTAAAGAAGTCGGCAAACACAAAATACTCCTTAATTCTTATGGATTTACAAATGCCCATAATGAATGGTTTTCAGGCCTGCAAAAAGATTAAAAACAATAGTGATTCCTTAAATAAGGAGGTACAGATTTATGCGATTTCTGCATCTACTGGAGCAGACATCCGGAGAGAGATTAAAGACCATAAAATGGATGGCCTTATACCTAAACCCTTTAACCCGGATGAGTTACACCAGAAATTGATCAAATTATTGTCTACTAGTAGCAACTAACACTATAAAATATAATCTGTACTTATAAAGTTAGAAAGTTTTGTTTCTAATAATTGCTTAATAGTATCGTTATTCAACTCGTTGTCTTTAAACGCTACAAAAGTTCTTATTGAAAAAGAACGAAGCGCATCATGTACACTTAAAGTTGCCTGCGCAGAATCTTTCCTTCCAGTAAATGGATATACATCTGGTCCACGCTGACAAGAACTGTTGAGATTTACTCTACATACTAAATTTACCAAAGTATCTATTAACGGAGCTAGGGCGTATACATCTTTACCGAACAAGCTTACTTGCTGTCCATAATTACTCTCAGCCATATCATCTAAAGGCTCTTCTATATTAATAAAAGGAACTACTGGAATTATAGGTCCAAATTGCTCTTCTTTATAAACACGCATTTCCTTGGTTACAGGATATAAAACCGCTGGCCAAATAAAATTATCATGAACTTCGCCACCTCTAGCATTCATGATTTGAGCTCCTTTAGCCACGGCATCGGCTATAAGCTCTTGTATATAAGCTGTTTTTTCTGGCTCTGGTAATGGTGTTAATTTCACCCCTTCCTCCCAAGGATTTCCAAACTTTAGGGTGTCTACCCTTTTTGAAAACTTCTTAATAAATTTTTCTTGAATTTCTTCATGAACGTACACCACCTTCAAAGCAGTACAACGTTGACCATTAAAAGATAGCGTACCAGCTATACACTCATCTACAGTTAAATCTAAATTTGCATCTGGTAAAATAATTGCAGGATTCTTAGCTTCTAGACCCAAAACCAATCTTAATCTATTACTTTTTGGGTGTTGCTCTTGTAAGGCGTTGGCAGATTTACTATTACCTATAAGCGCTAGTACATCTACTTTTCCAGTTTGCATAATTGGGGAAGCTACTGCTCTACCCCTACCAAATATAATATTTACTACACCCTTAGGGAAACTAGATTGGAATGCTTCTAGAAGCGGCGTAATTAGGAGTACCCCATGCTTTGCTGGCTTAAAGATTGCTGTATTCCCCATTATAATTGCAGGAATTAGCAACGCAAAAGTTTCATTTAACGGATAGTTGTAAGGTCCTAAACAAAGTACTACACCTAGCGGCCCTCTACGAATATGTGCATATACACCATCATTCTTTTGAAATTTGGCAGCATCTCTATCTAGCTGCTTGTAATCTTCTATGGTGTCGTTAATGTAATCTACTGTTCTATCAAATTCCTTTTGTGAATCTGGAAGTGATTTTCCAATCTCCCACATAAGTAATTTTACAATTTCTTCTCGCTTAGTTTTCATTTTACCAACAAAAACTTCCATACACTCTATCCTATCTGCGACGTGCATGGTAGGCCAAACTCCTTGTCCTTTCCCATAAGCTTTAAGTGCTGCATTTAGGGCATCTAAAGCTACCTCCTCCTTCATATCTGGTATACTCCCTAATAATGTTGGAGCATATTCTTCTGTAGAAGAAATGGTAGAATGTACTTCTACTACATCACCCTTCCACTGTTTTAATTCCCCATCTACCAAATACTCTTTTTGGTGTAGTACTTTAGTGATTTTATATTCTTCTGGTATTGTTATGTTGCTTTTACTCATGTCTATCTTGTTTAAACTAAATATTGAAAAAGATCTGGCTTATCATTAAGATAATCGCCAAAAAAAATTTTCTCCTTCATTCTTTTTAATAGTGGTGCTAAATCAGTAGGATGCTTTAACTCTATACCTACTACTGCTGGCGCATTCTCTTTGCTTGATTTTTTAGAATACTCAAAGTGTGTAATATCATCTGTAGGACCTAATATATCTACTACAAATTCCTTTAAAGCCCCTGGTCGTTGGGGGAATCTAATTATAAAATAATGCTTTAATTTACCGTAAAGCAAAGCGCGTTCTTTTATCTCTGCAGTACGGGTAATATCATTATTGCTCCCACCTATAACACAAGCAACTTGTTTCCCCTCTAATTCTTCTAAAAACAGATCTAGTGCAGCAATACTAAGCGCTCCGGCTGGCTCTACTACAATAGCGTCTCTGTTGTATAAATCTAAAATTATCTGACATACCTTCCCTTCTGGCACTGTTACCATTTTATATAGATGGTTTTTGCAAATATCAAAAGTTAAGTCGCCCACACGTTTTACCGCAGCACCGTCTATAAATTTATCTATGGTAGCTAAAGTAGTATTTTTATTGTTGTCTATAGAAGTCTTCATAGAGGCAGCGCCTTCCGGCTCTACTCCAATAATCTTTGTTTTTGGCGATAAAGTCTTAAATACACTTGTAAGACCAGATGCTAAACCACCACCACCTACGGCTACAAATATATAATCTAATGGTTTTTTTATTTGATCTAAAAGTTTTAAGCCTACTGTAGCCTGACCCTCAATTACTTTAGGATCATCAAAAGGGTGAATGAAAAAACTTTTCTGTTTAATACAAAATTCCTTTGCAGCACTATAAGAATCATCAAAAATATCGCCTTCTAAAATAATGGTAACCCAAGAATCACCAAACAGTTTTGTTTGTTCTACTTTTTGCTTGGGTGTAACCGCAGGCATAAAAATAGTTGCTTTTATCTTTAAGTGATTGCAAGCAAAAGCTACACCTTGTGCATGATTTCCTGCACTGGCACATACCACGCCAGCATTTCTTTGCACTGTTGTTAATGAACTTATTTTATTAAAAGCGCCTCGTATTTTATACGAACGCACTCTATGTAAGTCTTCTCTTTTCAAAAAAATATCCGCCCCAAAATATTTTGAGAGGCGGATACTGTTCAACAAAGGGGTTACCTCTGTTACTTGCTTTATTGTCTCTGCCGCTTTTTCAATATCGGAAATTTTTGGAAAATACGTCATATTGAAAAATTAGCGTTGTGCTAATGTAGTAAGAATTACACAATTGGTTTCATAGCGGTCATAGATGCTCTTAATCTAGCTCCTACAATTTCTACTGGATGCTCGCGTAATGCTTTATTTACATTAATCAATGTTGCATTATCTGCGTCGTTTCCAGTACTATACGCTTTCCCAATAATATCCGTGTCCACACCTTTCATAAATTCTGTTAGCAAAGGCTTACAGGCATGATCAAACAAATAACAACCATACTCTGCAGTATCTGAAATTACACGATTCATTTCAAACAATTTTTTACGTGCAATCGTATTAGCTATTAACGGTGTTTCATGTAGGGACTCATAATAAGCAGATTCGGCAATGATGCCAGATTCTGTCATTGCTTCAAAAGCCAATTCTACTCCTGCTCTTACCATAGCTACCATTAGCACACCATGATCATAAAATTCTTGCTCAGAAATTATTTGATCTCCTGCGGGTGTTTTCTCAAAAGCAGTTTCGCCAGTTGCAGCACGCCACTTTAATAAATTTTTATCATCATTTGCCCAATCCTCCATCATTGTTTTAGAGAAATGACCTGTCATAATATCATCCATATGCTTTTGAAACAACGGACGCATGATGTTTTTTAATTCCTCAGACAATTCAAACGCTTTAATTTTAGCAGGATTAGAAAGGCGATCCATCATATTGGTAATCCCACCATATTTCATTCCCTCCGTAATGGTTTCCCATCCGTATTGGATTAGTTTAGAAGCATACCCAGCATCTATGCCCTTTGCTACCATCCTATCAAAACAAAGAATAGAACCTGTTTGTAAAAGACCACAAAGAATGGTTTGCTCTCCCATAAGATCTGACTTTACCTCAGCTACAAAAGAAGACATTAATACACCTGCTCTGTTGCCACCAGTACCTACGGCGTAAGCTTTTGCCTGCGCTAATCCTTTTTCTTGAGGATCGTTATCTGGGTGCACTGCAATTAACGTTGGCACACCAAAACCTCTTTTATATTCTTCTCTTACCTCAGATCCTGGGCATTTTGGTGCCACCATGATTACTGTAAGGTCTTCTCTAATTTTCATTCCCTCTTCTACGATGTTAAAACCGTGAGAGTAAGATAGAGTTGCTCCCTTTTTCATTAAGGGCATTACAGCATTTACAACAGTGGTATGTTGCTTATCTGGTGTAAGATTAATAACCACATCCGCAGTTGGGATTAGCTCTTGATAAGTACCTACTGTAAATCCGTTCTCTGTTGCATTTAAGTAAGATTGTCTTTTTTCTGAAATGGCAGCCTCCCTTAGGGTATAAGAAATATCTAATCCAGAATCTCTCATGTTTAATCCTTGGTTAAGACCTTGCGCACCACAACCCACTATGACTATTTTTTTTCCTTTTAAAGCGGTTACACCATCTGCAAATTCTGAAGCATCCATGAATCTACATTTGCCCAGTTGCGTTAACTGGTCTCTTAATGATAATGTATTGAAATAATTTGCCATGCGTTATTTATATTTAAATTATGGTAATAGTTCTGACTTTTGAGGGTACAATATACTTACTAAAACTCTTTTAACAAGGTAGAAATTCGCATTTCCTCCTTAGAAACTGCAATACGCCCAGAACGTACAAATTGCATAATTCCGAAAGGCTTTAGCAGCTCGTACATTTCATCTATTTCCTTACGTCTGCCACTTTTTGCTAAAACAAAAAATTCTCTTGAGACGGTTACGATTTGTGAGTTGCTTTCTTTTATAATATTCTGAATCTGGCGTTCATCAAACAATAAGTCAGAAGCTATCTTAAATAAAGCAGATTCCTGATAAATTGTTTCATCATCTCTATGGTAAAAAGCCTTGATAACTTCTATTTGCTTTTCTAGCTGACCCACAATATTGTGTACCCACTTATCTGTAGTAAGAACTACAATAGTAAATTTCGATACGTTTTCTATTTCAGATTTTGAAACATTTAAGCTCTCTATATTTATATGTCTTTTTAAAAAGATACCAGAGATTCTGTTTAGGAGCCCTACATTATTTTCTGAATAAACGGATATTGTAAACCACTTTTTTTCCATCTTTTATTTTATTCTTACCACAATTATTAATCCCGTAAACCAATTTATTTTGGTGATATTAAAATCGTTTCTATTTTCTAAATAAAACACTAATTTATTAATATATACCTGATGACCTTCTAGCCAATTTGATTAAGCTTTCATATCATCAATAAAATAAAACCTCCTATTAATACCAATGTGAGTACAGTATCAATCTCACTATACTTACTAGGTCATGCATCTGCGAAAATTAAATCAAATACTTCTCTATTATTATTTTTAATCCAATTAACTCCATCTTCACAAATTATTTACACTCTATGATCTATGCCGCAATATTACTTTGTAATAGCACTAATTTTTGGATCGTTATCTACTGTAATTAAGGTTGAATTATCGTCCATCCCATCAATCATCCATGCTAATAATAAACCAATACCTGTTCCTAACTCCAAAAAAATTCTTCCTGGCTTGCTAGAAATTAGCGTTTTTAATAAGGAGCCTATATAGATATCAGAAGGCATTATAAATCCAATTTCTTCAGATTTACAGACTATTTCTGGATACACAGGAGGCATATTTTTAACGCTAAAATCGGTCATAGCAAATACCCTTTTTATTTTTGCAGTTTTACCTCTGAAACAGAAGCTCCTGAAGGAATCATGGGAAAAACATTGTCTTCTTGCTCTACTTTTACTTCTAAGAAGTAAGGTTTGTCCGAAGCGATCATTTCTTTGATAGTCGCTTTTAAATCTTTACGTTCAGAAACCCTTTTAGATTCTATATGATATCCTTCGGCAATTTTTACAAAATCTGGATTTACCATGACGGTAGAAGCATAACGTTTTTCGAAGAATAACTCTTGCCACTGGCGTACCATGCCTAGATGATCGTTGTTTAGAACCACAATTTTAACAGGCACTTGGTGCTGAAAAATAACCCCTAATTCTTGAATCGTCATTTGGTAACCACCATCACCAATAATAGCAACAACCTCTCTATCCATAGCACCCATCTTGGCACCAATAGCTGCCGGTAAGGCGAAACCCATTGTTCCTAAACCGCCAGAAGTGATATTACTCTTAGATTTCTCAAACTTTGCGTAACGGCAGGCGATCATTTGGTGCTGCCCTACATCTGTTACTATTACAGCCTTATTGCCAGATGCGATATTTATTTCTTCAATCACCTCTCCCATAGTTAGACCTTCTTTGGTTGGGTGAATATCATTTTTTATAACGGTATCAAATTCGATTTGATACTTTTTCTTAAACTCATTATGCCAAGCTTCGTGTGTGTTTTTATTTAACAATGGTAGTAGTTGCCCCAGAGTTTCCTTGGCGTTTCCTAGTACAGCTACGTCCGTAGGTACATTCTTGTCTATTTCTGCAGGATCTATTTCAAAGTGAATCACCTTGGCTTGTTTAGCGTATTTTTCCAAATTACCAGTAACCCTATCGTCAAAACGCATACCGATAGCAATAAGCAAATCGCACTCATTGGTAAGCATATTAGGTCCGTAATTGCCATGCATCCCTACCATACCCACATTTAGAGGGTGGCTGGTTGGTATAGCAGATTCTCCCATAATTGTCCATGCCGCAGGAATTCCTGTTTTTTCCATCATTGCTTTTAGCTCCACTTCTGCCTGACCCAAAATAACGCCTTGCCCCCAAACAATGAATGGTCTTTTAGCATTATTAATCAACTTAGCTGCAGCTTCTATAGTCCCTTTCTCTGGTTTAGGAAAAGGATTATAACTGCGCACTCCTGTACATTTCTCATAAGAGAAATCGAACATATCAAACTGAGCATTTTTAGTAATGTCTACTAATACTGGCCCTGGCCTACCAGATTTAGCTATATAAAATGCTTTAGCAAGTGTTGCTGGAATTTCTTCTGCAGATGTTACCTGATAATTCCACTTTGTAACGGGCGTAGAAATACCAATAATATCTGTTTCTTGAAATGCATCTGACCCCAATAAATGTCTAGGAACCTGACCTGTAATACACACCATAGGAGTAGAATCTATCTGTGCATCTGCCAAACCTGTAACTAAGTTAGTTGCTCCAGGCCCTGACGTAGCTATAGCCACCCCAACTCTACCAGACACACGTGCATAACCCTGCGCAGCATGAGTTGCTCCTTGCTCATGACGTGTGAGAATATGGGTTAGCCTGTCTTGAAATTTATACAACTCATCATAGACGGGCATGATAGCTCCGCCAGGATATCCGTATAATAAATCTACCCCTTCGGCTAGTAAGCAATGAATAATTGCCTCAGCACCAGACATTCTTACTGTCTCTTTTTTTGCTCCTTTTTCTTTCTTTACTGTTTCCATATGCCAGCCAATTTCTAAACACTTAGATCTGATGTAAGTGCTAGCAATTTATTTTTTACTTAAAATTCATCTGTTACACAACCACCCGAGGCCTCAGATACGGTTCTTGCATATTTATACAAACTCCCCTTTGTTACCTTTAGTGCTGGTTGTACCCAGTTTGCTCTTCTCTTACTAATTTCTTCCTCTGTAAGTGCTGCGGAAATGGTATTTTTCTCAGCGTCTATAGTAATAACATCCCCATCTACTAACAAACCTATGAGTCCGCCTTCTTGCGCTTCTGGGCATACATGCCCTACTACAAAGCCGTGCGTGCCGCCAGAAAAACGACCGTCTGTAATCAATGCTACCTCCTTACCCAAACCTGCACCCATAATGGCTGCTGTTGGTTTTAGCATCTCTGGCATTCCCGGCCCTCCTTTAGGCCCTTCGTACCTAATTACCACGACATCTCCTTTTTTCACCTCGCCTCTGCCTATTCCTGCATTGGCTAAAAATTCATCATTATACACTTTTGCAGGACCAGAAAAATAAACTCCCTCTTTACCTGTAATTTTAGCTACCGCACCTTTTTCTGCAAGGTTGCCATATAATATTCTTAAATGCCCTGTGGCTTTAATAGGCGCACTTAGCGGCTTTATAACTTTTTGGTTTTTCTTTAGCCCTTCTATACCTGCTAAATTTTCTGCTACCGTCTTACCCGTTACGGTCATACAATCTCCATGTAGCATATTATTCTCTAACATGAATTTCATTACCCCAGGGGTACCCCCAGCCTTATGTAAATCTTCCATTAAAAACTTACCACTTGGCTTTAAATCTGCCAAAAAAGGTGTTGTATCACTAATTCGTTGAAAATCATCTAATGTAAAATCAATCTCTGCTGCCTTTGCAATGGCTAAGAAATGTAACACCGCATTGGTAGAACCTCCTAATAAGGTTAGTAAACGCACCGCATTCTCTAAAGATTTTTTACTAATAATATCACTAGGCTTGATATCATTTTTAAGCAAGTACCCTAAAGCACTTCCAGAATTGATAGCGTCCTCTTGTTTCTCCTTGCCAATGGCTGGGTTAGAAGAGTTGTAGGGCATTGCCATACCCAAAGCCTCTATTGCAGACGCCATTGTATTAGCAGTGTACATACCACCACAAGCGCCAGCACCTGGGCATGCGTTTTGGATTACTCCTTTATAATCTTCTTCATTCATGGTGCCTGCCACTTTTTCTCCCCATGCCTCAAAAGCAGAAACCACATCTAATTTTTTATCTTTAAAACAACCAGATGCTATAGTACCGCCATACACTAAAACAGAAGGCCTGTCTAGACGAATCATAGCCATTAGCGCACCTGGCATATTTTTATCGCAACCTACTACGGTGACTAAACCATCATAGTTCATAGCTTGTACTACCGTCTCCATAGAATCTGCGATAATATCTCTAGAGGGTAAAGAGTAACGCATGCCGTATGTTCCCATAGAAATACCGTCACTTACACCTATTGTATTAAAAACCAAACCTACAGACCCTGAACTATTTACGCCTTTTTTAACCTCCTGTGCTAAATCATTTAAATGCATATTGCACGGGTTTCCTTCAAACCCCGTACTTCCAATTCCTATTAACGGCTTTTTAAGATCTTCTTCTGTAAGACCAATAGCATAAAGCATGGCTTGCGCTGCTGGTTGTGTAGGATCTTGTGTTACGTTTTTACTGTATTTATTCAATTCCATCGTATATATAGGGTTGGGTTCTAATTAACAATTTTAAAGGTGTAGTATCAAAGATAAAAGTTTTATCCAATCTTACCCACCACTCCTCAAGAGTAGTCCAAATTCAAGTTTGAATATATATATATAACTAGTTATTAATCAATAATATAAATATACTTATTTTATCATACTCAATACTTTTTCATGGTCTCAAATTTGGATGATTTTTGCTTACTTTCTTTGTGATTTGTACAATAATTAAAGCTCTTGTCTTATCGAGTATATTGCCTCATGCCAAATGGATTATTTAATGGTAAAAACCTAATTAAATTGAAAATTGCTATTTCCTATTAGACTAAATGAAAGATTCTATAATATATTTCTTCCCTTAAAACACACACCAATTATACCTTATATGTAAATTTAACGTTAACCAAATGTAAACTTTAAATAAAAAGATTATGTATCTAAAAACTAAAAGTGAAAAACTGAGCATCATCCTTAAGTGCAGTATGATCTATTTTTATCGGCCACTTACCAGTTATGCAAAAAAATATAGAGATAGTTATTACGCCATGCTTTGTTTGTAGTTATTTCTTATACTTCATGGGTAAGTAAACTACCTTCTTGGTTAAATAAAAATCATCATTGAAATAGGAAGAAATATCATACACCTCAGCATTCTTATATTCCTTTAATTCCTCGCTCAAATCTCCGCCTTTCAAATATAGAATACCATTTCTCCGATCGTGGATGCCTTCTTTCTTTATTTTGCCCTTTACCCAATGTACAAAGGTTGGCATAACAGCGACTGCCCTACTAATTATAAAATCAAACTGTCCATTAATCTCCTCTACTCTCTTATTTATGGTTTTAACATTTTCTAGAGATAAGCCTTGCACTACTTCATTTACAACAGTAATTTTCTTTCCGATAGAATCTACAAGTGTAAAAGAAACATTTGGGAATAAAATTGCTAAGGGTATTCCTGGAAAACCACCACCTGTGCCTACATCTAAAATAGCGGATCCGTCACAAAACTGTTGAACCTTTGCAATAGCTAAAGAATGTAAAACGTGGCGTTTATATAATTCATCAATATCCTTACGTGAAACAACATTGATCTTTTTGTTCCAATCGTTATACAATGTTTCTAATAATTGAAATTGTCTTATTTGTTCTTGACATAAATTTGGGAAATGTTCAAATATAGTTTCAGCAGTCATCCTTGTTATCGTACAAATTTATATTCGTATCTTACTTCGTGCAAAGGTTTATTTTTTATTTCAAGTACCAAACAAATACTGAATCTATTGCGTTAGATCACTAAATATTATTCTTTATGGAGCAAAATATAGTCAAATTTTCTAGAAAAGATTCTGCAAAGTTTTTTAGAACACTTAACAATAGAATAAATACCTATTTCAAATCCAATGAAATAAAGAAAACAGGTAATTGGAGGTTGTATTTAAAAGCTCTTATAATGTTTTCTCTGTTTCTTGCACCCTACATCGTAATCTTGACCCTAGCTTTGCCTATCTGGGCATATTTGTTGTTAACCATAGTTATGGGCGTGGGCATGGCTGGTGTAGGAATGAATGTAATGCACGATGGTAATCATGGCTCCTATTCAGAAAAGATGTGGGTGAACAAGTTAATGGGTAGTAGTATTTACATTCTTGCAGGTAATGTCTACAATTGGCAGGTGCAGCATAATGTACTGCACCATTCCTACACAAATATACATGAGCATGACGAGGATATGGAAGCTGGCAGAATCTTACGTTTTTCTAAACATGCAGAATGGAAGAGTTATCATAAATTTCAACATTATTATTCTGTTTTACTTTATGGTTTACTGACTTTTAATTGGGCTATTACTACAGATTTTCAGCAAATGTTTAGATACACAAAGCGCAAATTATCTTACGGTAAATTACCAAGTGCCATGAAAAATTGGACAACGCTACTCATTAGTAAAGTAGTCTACATTCTACTTTGGATTGTTTTACCTATGGCTGTTTTAGACCTTGCCTGGTGGCAAATTTTAATTGGATTTTTTGTAATGCATTATGTAGCAGGTCTTATATTGAGTATGGTATTTCAACTGGCTCATATTGTTGGGGAGGCAGAAACACCACTACCTGATGAAAGTGGCACTATGAAGAATACATGGGTCATACATCAATTATTTACTACCGTTAATTTTGGTACTAAGAATAGAATTATTAATTGGTTTACTGGTGGATTAAATCACCAAATTGAGCATCATATATTTCCTAACATCAGCCATGTGCATTACACAAAAATCTCTAAAATTGTTAGAGATACTGCTAAAGAATTTAATTTACCTTACAATGAATATAAGACTACGAGAAAAGCTATAATTTCACACTTTAGACATTTGAAGCAATTAGGCAAACAACCCTCTTTGCAGTATTAACAATTCTATAATTTGACATGAACAACAAACTATCGGAGAAGATCAACAACTTAAGTCCTTCGGCAACCTTAGAAATGGCTGTTAAAGCAAGAGAACTAAGAGGGGAAGGAAAAAATATTATTGGTCTTAGCTTAGGAGAGCCGGATTTCGAAATTCCAGATTACATTAAAGAAGCCGCCATAACGGCTGTAAAAGAAGGCTATAAGTCATATACTCCTGTAGATGGGTATGTTGACTTAAAGAGTGCTATTATCTCAAAATTTAAAAGAGATAATGCACTCTC
>Ga0115565_10000446_pt1 | contig 36162 bp, 35 predicted proteins | sample COGITO_mtgs_1105_FD_87199 | JGI IMG/M metagenome (GOLD analysis project Ga0115565, IMG submission 87199) | Pelagic marine microbial communities from North Sea - COGITO_mtgs_110530 | ecosystem: Environmental > Aquatic > Marine > Epipelagic | place: Germany:Helgoland, sampling site Kabeltonne... | reverse complement strand
TGACTAAACAATCCAGCAATCTGCTCGATGCAACCTTCGTGCGTGTTTTCTTGTTTCATTACTTTATAAATCAGAGATATATATAAAGGCATGACAGGAATCGCCGAACTCGCTTGCGTTACCAATGCTTTTAGCGAAGATACGTTTGCTTGAACTGACAATGCTGGCGCGTGTGCCATAATCGCCGCGGCGGCTCTGTCTAGATCTTCTTTCGCGAGTCCAATAGTGGCCTGCCCATAGATTGGCCAAGTAAGTTCTTTACCAATATATGTATATGCGGTCGTTTTACATCCTTTCGCAAGGACGTCCGCATCGGCTAAGAACGTTAACCATCTCTCCCAATCCTCGCCACCCATCACTTTAACCGTTTGATTAATTTCATCTTGGTTGGCCGGCTCTAGCGATATTTCATGCACTTTGTCTTTGTCGGTGTCGTACGTTTTTGTGGTATACGCCTGCCCCACTGGCTTCAATGTAGACTTATATACCTCCCCAGTATCAGGATCAGTGCGTCTGGGCGAGGCTAAACTATAAATAACGAGATCAATTTTCCCCAAATCTTGTCTTATTTGAGCAATTGTCTGATGCTTGATTTCATCAGAAAACGCATCTCCATTAATGCTATGTGCATAGACACCCGCCTTTTGCGCTTGGGTATGAAACGCAGCTGTATTGTACCAGCCCGCAGTGCCCGTTTTTCTGTCGCTAGGCGGCTTCTCAAAGCATATTCCCAGTGTCTTCGCACCATAACCGAATGCACAGGTGATGCGCGATGCCAACCCATACCCCGTTGAACAACCAATTACAAGTACGTTTTTGGGTCCTTGAACGTCAAAATGCTGTGACTTTACGTAGGCTATTTGATTGGCAACGTTTGCAGCACAGCCCACTGGGTGTGCGTTTGTACAAATAAAACCTCGAACTTTCGGTTTAATAACCATGCTGACTTCCCCTTGGCCGCTTTGACCGTCAATCTTTATAAATGCTTAGATTTAAGCTCGTAACACTGCTTAGACTAAATGAATGGCTCGTATTGTAGATGCCTATGCTGAAAAAACAAATCAGATCAGATACTAAGCTCCCAAAAAAGCCGATCGAATAGACATTATTGCGTTCTATTTTTATCGATTTTGATAATATTCTTGCTCTGACATTTCATGATAAACTTTGACGCTATCGTAAAACGCTTTGTACGACGCATAAATCTTAGCGAAATCCTCGTCACTTTCTATCTGCTGTTGAATCACGATGTCCGTCGCTTGTTTTAAGGCTTGTATGACATCTTGCGGCAATGGTCGAACGTCAATACCATGTTTTTCGATTAGCTGCTGCATCGCATTAGGATTGTTCGCCGTGTATTCGTCCAGCATGTCTTGATTAGTCGCACGCGCAGCCACTTCTACTATTTTTTGCAAATCGCTAGGGAGGCCTTCGTAAGCCTCTTTGTTGACGATAAACTCTAACAAAGTGCCCGGCTCATGCCACCCACTATGATAATAATAGTTAGCCGCTTTGTGCAGACCAAAAGCAAGATCATTATAAGGACCAACCCATTCGGTAGCATCAATAGCACCGGTTTGTAACGAGGTAAATAGCTCGCCCCCGGTCAGTGTCACTGGCAAACCGCCTGCTTCTTTAAACACCTCGCCGCCCAAGCCGGGGATTCTCATTTTTAAACCCTGGATGTCGTCAATTGAATTAATTTCTTTTTTAAACCAACCTGCCATTTGAACACCTGAGTTACCGCCGGCAAATGGAATCACGCCATAAGGAGCATACAATTCTCTCCACAGTTTCATACCCTCTCCATAATGCAGCCATGCATTCATCTCCGTTGCGTTCATACCAAACGGGATAGCTGAAAAGATTGGCGCTGCGGGCATTTTCCCTTTCCAATAATAAGCGCCTGCATGCCCCATTTGAGCACTACCGCTAGAAACCGCATCAAATACCTCAAAACCAGGCACTAGTTCGCCTGCTCCATAAACTCTAATCTGCAGTCGGCCACCAGACATTTCATTCACATAGCCAGCGAACGTTTCTGGTCCTTTACCCAAGCCAGGGAAGTTTTTTGGCCAAGAGGTTACCAATTTCCACTTAAACGTTTGTTGAGCAGGCACTTGGCTAGCTAACTCAGTGTTATCTTGTTGCTTGGCACATCCGGTCAGCAGTAATGCGATTGCAACGGTAACTGCACCTATTAATTTAAGTTTCATATCGTATTCCTTGTAAATGAGGAGGTTGTGTTCATGTATTTACGTGATGCTTGCCTATGTACTCGATGAAAATTAGTCAACGTTTTACCGTAAGCCTTCAATAAATCACCGACGGCAACCACGTGATGATTTGTGGCCATATAGCCATCATGCACAACAATACTAGTTGTAGGCAAATAAATGGCATTACCCCTTTGTAAATTTGTTCGGTTTTGACGCTAGCGGGCGCAACACCTCGCAAATAAAACAATGCAAAACCGAAAGGCGGAGTCAAGAATGATGTTTGCAAATTAACCGCAATCATAATCCCTAACCAAATGGGATCAACACCCATTATCATCAGAATAGGCGCAACAATAGGCACCACAACAAACGTAATTTCAATGAAATCTAGAATAAAGCCCAGTAAAAAAATGATGACCATGACAAGCAATACTGCGGTAAAAGCTCCCCCTGGCAGTTGACTAAAGAAATCATTGAGCAATTCCTCACCACCAAACCCTCTAAACACCAGCGAAAAAATCGATGCGCCGATAAGGATGAGAAATACCATCGCCGTTACTTTAGTCGTTTCGCGGGTAACGTATTTTAGCGTATCTAAACTTAGTGTTTTTTTGATATCCGCTAAGATCAAGGCTCCAACCGCGCCGACGCCTGATGCTTCGGTAGGTGTTGCTATACCAAATAGGATAGAACCTAGCACTGCAATGATAAGAATCAGTGGTGGCAACAGGGCTTTTAATAGCTGGCTAAGGCTTGCATGTTCATTATGTTGACCGGACTGAGGGACCTGAGAAGGAGAAAAATGACTGACGGCCCATAAGTACAACAAGTACATGATGACCAATATCAAGCCGGGCAACAAAGCACCCACAAACAGATCACCGACTGAGACACTTTCTGGCGAAAATATACCCATATCAAGTTGGGCTTTTTGGTATGCACTGGATAACACATCACCTAGCAATACCAAGGCGATAGAGGGGGGAATAATTTGCCCCAAGGTTCCCGTAGCGCAAATCGTCCCAGTGGCTAATGAGGGTGAATATCCTCGCTTCAACATGGTCGGTAACGACAACAAACCCATTGTTACCACTGTTGCGCCAACAATACTGGTACTTGCGGCTAAGAGCATACCGACTAAAACAACCGAAACACCCAAGCCTGTTTTAAAACGCCCCAAGACACTAGACATTGCCACTAATAAGTCTTCAGCAATTTTTGAGCGTTCCAATACCACGCCCATAAACACGAACAGAGGGACGGCAATTAAGGTCTGATTGCTGACAATGCCAAACAAGCGACTTGGCGTAGCGAGTAAATAACTGGCATCAAAAACGCCAAATAAGACGCCAATACCAGCAAACATTAATGCAGTACCCGCGAGCGTCAGCGCAACAGGATAACCCATTAATAAAAAGCCACAAACACACACAAAAAGTACTAACGAGAGCCACTCCATTACCTAACCCCGTTGTTTGAGTTACTATTTAAAAACGTAATGACATTACTGATAATTTCTGAGATACCCTGCAACAATAAGGTAATTGAGAAAACCAAAATAAAGGATTTGAGTACATACAAAAACGGAATGCCGCCGGATTCCATCGAGCTCTCTAGAGTAAGCCACGACTCAATCACATAGTCATAACTGACGTATGTAATAAAAACAGACACGGGTAATAAAAAGAAAACAGCGCCAAATAAATTCACCAAAGCCTGGCGTCTTTTGCTAAAACTTCGATAAAAGACATCCACGCGCACATGTCCATCTAATTGCAGCGTGTAAGCAGCCCCCATCAAAAAAACAGCAGCATGCAAGTACGTGACCGACTCTTGCATTGCAATCCAGCCTAAATTAAATCCGTACCTGAGCACCACTACCATAAACATAACAATGGCCATGACAAGCGTTAGCCAACTGATTATTTTGCCCAGACCACGATTAAAGGCATTGATGCCCTCACTCAATTGATTTAAAAAATTCATCGCTTATTATAATTTTTATCAGAATTTGAATTAGTTTGACACACAAAACCAACTCACGTCATGCCTTTTGCTGCTTCTTTTTACGAACATCTTGCTGGCACTGAATCGTTACGTGGGGTTGCCCCGCATGATGACACGCGGGGTTTGTCGAAAGAAACCTTGTAAGCCTAGCTTGGCAGCCATGCAAGGAGTAGAAGATTAACCTGATTTAATCCGGCTTATCAGTTACCGCGCCAGTAGAGGCAGAACTAACTGTTCTCGCGTATTTAGCAAGCAGGCCGCGCTTATACTTTGGCTCTGGTTTTTGCCATTTTTGTTTTCTCGCTATCATTTCTTGATCACTGATATGTAGGGTCATCTCTCGGCTTTGTGCATCGATGGTAATGCTGTCACCGTTTTCGACCAGTGCAATAGCACCGCCCTCATAAGCTTCTGGTGTAACATGCCCAACCACAAAGCCTCGACTACCACCAGAAAAGCGACCATCGGTTATAAGTGCTACATCGTTGCCTAACCCTTTGCCCATGATTGCCGAGGTAGGACTTAACATTTCACGCATACCTGGGCCCCCTTTGGGGCCTTCGTACCGAATAACAACAACGTCTCCGGCTACCACTTGGCCTTCAATAATGGCCGCAAAACCTTGTTCTTCCGAATCATACACCTTGGCGTTACCGGTAAAACTCAGACCTTCTTTACCTGTAATTTTTGAAACAGCCCCTTCAGGCGCCAAATTCCCACTCAATATCACTAAATGACTATCTTTTTTAATTGGTGAGCTGAGCGGCAGAATAATGCGCTGCCCGTCAGGGTAGTCGGCAACATCAGCCAAGTTTTCTGCCATGCTTTTGCCCGTCACTGTCATGCAGTCTCCGTGCAGCATACCCGCGTCCAATAAACGCTTCATCAGCGGCTGAATGCCGCCTATTTCAATTAATTCAGACATCAAGTATTGGCCACTTGGACGCAAGTCGGCAATAACCGGCGTTTTATCACCAATGCGCACGAAATCGTCTAATGTCAGCTCAACACCCACGGCATCAGCCATTGCGATTAAATGCAGCACTGCGTTAGTTGATCCACCAAGGGTAATAATCAGCGTTATCGCATTTTCAAACGCTTTTTTGGTCATTATATCGGACGGTTTGATATCATGTTCCAATAGATGAACAATTGCCCTACCCGCATCGACACAATCTTGTTTTTTGTTTTGTGACACCGCATTTTGTGCTGAGCTATTAGGCATACTCATGCCCAATGCCTCAATAGCTGATGCCAAAGTGTTTGCGGTATACATCCCACCACAAGAACCTGCGCCGGGTATGGCGGTTTTTTCAATATGTTCTAATTGCGTAATGGGAATATCACCGGCGGCATAGCTTCCAACCGCTTCAAAGACTGAGACGATATCGGTATGATTTTCGCCCGGTAAGATAGTCCCACCATATACAAAGATGGAAGGCCTGTTTAGACGTGCGAGGCCCATCAAACAACCCGGCATATTTTTATCACAACCACCAATAGCAATAATGCCATCGTGCCCCATACCGGCAGACACCGCTTCGATAGAATCGCAAATGACTTCTCGTGAGACCAAAGAATACTTCATCCCTTCGGTACCCATCGAAATACCATCAGATATTGTAATAGTATTGTAAATAACGCTTTTGGCACCTGCACTATCAACGCCTTTTCCTACTTCTTCTGCCAAGGTGTTTATGTGCATATTACAAGGCGTGACCATCGACCATGTTGAGGCAATACCAACCTGTGATTTTTTAAAATCATCGTCATCAAAGCCGACCGCACGCAGCATCGAGCGGCTAGGTGCTTGGGCAGTTCCATCTACAATTTTGTGTGAATATTTACGTGGTTTTTCTATGGGCATTGGCTATTCTTATATTATGAATTCGTCACCCCACTATAAAATTGTATGGGCAATTACACAATGTACAGCACACAATAAATAAGCAGGTTTTTGCAAAGATTTAAAGAAACCTTTAACCAACAAGTCGTTTTCGTTCGCGAAAAGCAAACAAAAACACAAATCCAGCACAGACAATACCGACTGGTTCAGGGACTTGTTGAACACTTTCAGCAAATCCAAAACTGTCTACTATCAAAGCATACTCTTCGAAATCGCCATCTGCTAAAACAAAGCTAAAATTAACAGAAAATGAATCAGACACCGAAAATGCACCTGGACCTTGGATAAGACTGTCCAATTCAATCCATTCTGCGAACACCGAATCGCCTTCCCAATTTTCAATAAACACGCCTGCAGTGGCATACACTTCCTCGTCATTGCTCGAGGTAAAAATGTTAGCAAACCAAGAGATATCAAACGTCACGTCTACAGTGATATCTGTCCCAGTATTGTTTTCAAAATAAAAGTATCCATCGGTTTCCCAGGAACTTTGAACAAATCCTCCACCACTGTTTACTAGGCCACTTGCTGCCGCACTTACAGTGCCTACCTCATTTGCACCCAAGAGCTGGTCTGAGAAACTACTGCCACTATTGCTGCCAGAGGCACTGCCTAATATAAACACTAATTCTTCAAACAAGTCGGTACCAAATTCATTCTGAGCAACACTTGATGAGATATCAACATCCACGCCAGTATCAAAGTTGCCAATAACGGCGGCTTGTGATTGGCTGGAAAACATACTCATTGTGGGTATCAGTAGTACTAATTTTAGGGTTGTTATTATGCGTTGTTTTAGTGTTATAAGTTCCGTTTCAAATTTATTAATCACTTGTATTCTCCATTTAACGTGAGTGAAATTGACCAAACAAAAGTTGAGATACCTCATCGTGTCACTTAGTCCTGTGAAATACACAGTACGCTAAACGTAAGCTTAATTATTGCATTAAACCCACAGATGTTTGTCATAACGCCAAGTTCGGCATTATTTAGCTTAGGCTTTGTAATCTTGTTGATGTGTTACTATTTAAGAGCGTTTCAAAAGCGCAAAAAAAAGCGATTCACTTGCATGAATCGCTTTTGTATATCTTACTTACTTGAATTTACACGACACTGCCAAATGCCGAGTCAAAACACACTATTTACGCAATGATTTCAAGTAATTCAACATCAAATATTAGCGTACTAAACGGACCGATAGCGCCGCCTGCGCCTTGTTCGCCGTAGGCTAAATCATGTGGTACGTATAAGCGCCATTTGGAACCTGCTGGCATCATTTGCAATGCTTCGGTCCATCCGCGAATCACGCCGCCGACTGGAAACTCAGCTGGTTGGCCGCGATCGTATGACGAATCAAACACGTCTCCGCCGATCAAGGTGCCGTGATAATGCACGCGAACAGTAGAAGCAGCGACTGGTTTCTCACCTTCGCCAACGGTTATTATCTCGTATTGTAGGCCAGATTCTGTCACTACAATCTCATCGCGTTGTGCATTTTCTGTTAAGAATTTTGCACCCTCTTCCATCGCACCCGCAAATTGAGCTTGTTTAGCAGATTGCATGCGTTCATTTATCTCAGTAAACGCGGCGCGCAAATCGTTATTATCAACTTGTGGAGCAGCGCGGTTAAAGCCGTCTGTGAGCCCTGCTAGAACGACTTCAACGTCTAAACCATCAAAAGGGTTAGAGGCTAATTGTTCGCCCATTTGGTAGCCGATGCCGTAACTTGCTTGAGTTTCTATTGTTGTGTATTTATCTGACACAGTGTCTCCAAAAAAAAGGTAAGTGAAATTTTCGCGGCATAGAGTATCACATGGGACTATAAGTTAAAAATCATCGCATCAAAACGTCATGAGGCCCGCGTTAATAGTAAGGTGACATAAGATATAAATTACAAAGTTAGACAAAAAGCCGCAGAGTGAGTATCTTTCTTGGCAGTTTTAAAAGACAAGTAATATCTAAACATTCGATTAAGGGAACTTTTATATATGCAAGATTCGCTAGAAACGCAGTTGAAAGAAACAGTCAGATACTTAGGTGCAACGCTTGGTGAAACGATTGAAGCAGAATTAGGCAAGGAATGGTTAGATAAAATAGAGAAAATTAGACACGATGGCCGAGATTCTTATCAAGGCAATGTGCAAAGCACAGAAAATATGGCAAACCTGTTTGCGTCCTTAGACAACCACTCTTTGGGCACGATAGCACGCGCTTTTGCGCAATTTTTGAATTTAGCCAACATAGCTGAACAAGAAAGCAATACAAATGCGCAACGCGACACGTCGTTGTCAGACTCGTTGCAAAGCATTCGTAATTTAGGCGCAAGTAAAGAAAAAGTATTGGCTGCCATTCAAAATCTCAACATTGACTTGGTGTTGACCGCGCATCCTACAGAAGTAACACGACGTACTCTAATCCATAAACATCGCCAGTTGGCGGCACAGTTGCATAGACTGCACACCGAAGACCTAAGTGACAAACAAACAATCCAAGTCAAAAAGCGTATCGCTGATTTAATAGCACAGGCATGGCACACGGAAGAGATAAGATCAATCCGTCCAACGCCAGTGGATGAAGCACGTTGGGGGTTTTCGGTGATTGAGAATTCCCTGTGGGAAGCTGTACCTGACTTTCTAAGAGAGCTGGAAGAATATTTACACACTGAGTTCAATGAAAAACTGGCGCTTGACGTTAAGCCAGTGCAATTTAGCTCTTGGATGGGCGGCGACAGAGATGGCAACCCCTTTGTGACGGCAGATGTGACACAAGAAGTCTTGTTGCGCGCGCGCAGACGAGCAGCAAAGTTATTTGCTCAAGATTTTGAGTTGTTGCGTACCGAGTTATCGATGAATGATTGCGATGAAGCAGTGCGTGAGTTAGTTGGCGATGCCAGAGAGCCTTACCGGGAATTGATTAAACCCCTGCTCGACAAACTGTCACAAACACGCGATGGCCTGATAGAACAATCACAGTGGATAGCCAATACTGAGGAACTGCTCAAGCCTCTGCTAGCTTGCTATCACTCACTAAACACTTGCGGCATGCAGGTAATTGCTAATGGCGCATTATTAGATACCATTCGCCGTGCCTATTGCTTTGGTGCAAATTTACTCCAATTAGACGTGCGTCAAGATGCGCAGCGTCACGCAGATGTATTTAGTGAACTCACCAGATACTATGGATTAGGCGACTACAATCAATGGAGTGAAGAGGACAAACAAGCCTTTTTGCTGCGTGAATTATCTTCAAAACGTCCACTGATTCCAATGGGATGGACGCCCACCGAAGACGTCAAAGAAGTGTTAGATACCTGCCAAGTCATTGCGGCCAATGACAAATCAGGTTTTGGTATCTACATCATTTCGATGGCAAGTTCGGCATCTGATGTCTTGGCCGTCCAGCTTTTACTAAAGGAGTCTGGTGTTGATTGGCCAATGCCGGTCGCGCCATTGTTTGAAACGCTCGATGACTTGAATAACTCACCCAGCGTGATGCAAAGTTTGTTGTCGATTGATTGGTATAGAGGCTATATCAATGGTCGCCAATACGTGATGATCGGTTACTCCGACTCGGCCAAAGATGCCGGCTCTCTGGCCGCTGGATGGGCGCAGTATGAGTCCCAAGAAGCCTTGGTAGACCTTGCTGACAAGCATGAGATTACGCTTACCTTGTTCCATGGGCGGGGCGGCACAATTGGACGTGGGGGGCTTCCTGCTAAGGCAGCTATTCACTCGCAACCACCAGGCTCACTCACGGGTGGCTTTAGAGTGACAGAACAAGGCGAGACGATTCGTTACAAATTTGGCATGCCGCAACTAGCAAAACGCAGTCTTTCTATTTACGCAGCAGCCGTGGTTGAAGCTATTTTGAATCCACCCCCTGCGCCTAAACAAGCATGGCGGGACATAATTACCGAAATGGCCAGTAAAGGCAGAGATAACTATCGCCAAATAGTGCGCCACGACCCTGATTTTGTGCCTTATTTTAGAGTTGCAACACCTGAACAAGAACTAGGCAAGTTGCCATTGGGGAGCCGACCCGCAAAACGCAAGCCGAGCGGCGGCATCGAAAGCTTACGAGCCATTCCTTGGATTTTTGCTTGGGCACAAACACGCCTTGTGTTGCCATCTTGGTTGGGGGTAATGCCGGCAGTGAAAGAGGTTAATACCCCACAAAACCAAGCAGTAATAAAAGAAATGATAGAACACTGGCCGTTTTTTGAGTCGCGACTTTCAATGCTCGACATGGTATTCAAAAAAGCAGCGCCACAGATCAGTCAGGCATATGACGACCGTCTAGTGCCCGACAATTTAAAGCACTTTGGTGATAAACTGCGCACAGAACTAGTCGAAAGTATTGCTTACATTCTTGAGTTAACAGGGCATGACAAAGTAATGGAAGACGACATTCAAGGCTTAAATTCGATTGATATTCGAGCTGCATACATGCAGCCTCTGCATTACCTGCAGATAGAACTGTTAGACAGGACTAGAAAAGCAGAATCATCTAGTTTCAGTGACAACGACGTTGCGACCTTAGAGCGCGCCATGATGGTCACCATTACAGGTATCGCAATAGGGCTAAGAAATACGGGTTAATGATGCATTCAGATATCGATTATTACTAATAGCACTGAAAACCGATAAATAGGGATCTTTTGGGTCCCTATTGCTATTATAATACGTTCAAAGACTAATTTTTGTTGCCCATTTAGTTCAAGGTCTAACATTCAAATATTACACAGGTACACTATGTCAAAGCTTACCCACTTGCAGCAGCTCGAAGCTGAGGCTATTCATATAATACGCGAAGTCGCAGCAAGCTTTGAGCGCCCTTGCATGTTTTACTCTATCGGCAAAGATTCTACCGTCATGTTGCATTTGGCTCGTAAAGCGTTTGCACCGAGCAAAGTACCGTTTACACTTTTGCATATTGATACGACTTGGGAATTTCATGAAATGGGCACGTTTCGGGACAATCTAAAAGAAAAACTAGATTTAGACCTTGTTGTTCATATCAATCAAGAAGCATTAGATTTGGGTGTGCACCCGATTGAATCAGGTTCCGTTAAATATAACGACAATATGAAAACAATCGCGCTAAAACAAGCCGTCGAAGCAGGCAAGTATGATGCTGCGCTAGGCGGAGCAAGGCGTGATGAGGAAAAATCCAGAGCAAAAGAGCGCATATTCTCAGTTCGCAACGAGCACCATCAATGGGACCCGAAAATGCAACGTCCAGAACTCTGGTCGTTGTACAATACACAGATCGACAAAGGTGAAAGCGTCAGAGTATTTCCTCTGTCTAACTGGACCGAGTTAGATATTTGGCTGTATATTTTGAAAGAACAAATAGACATCGTTCCTCTTTACTTTGCAAAGTCTCGCATGAGTTGGATTGATGAAGACAGCGGCCAAATCTTAGCCTTAGATGATGACAGGATGTTGCCGTACTTGACCCCGAAAGAGACGGCTAGTTTAAAAGAACGGATGATTCGATTCAGAACCTTAGGATGCTACCCACAGACAGGTGCTGTGCTCAGCTCTGCAGACACTTTAGAAGCCATAGTGACTGAGATGATTACAAGCAAAACCAGTGAACGAGAGGGTAGATTACTCGACAAAGATCAGACCGGCTCAATGGAAAAGAAAAAACGCGAAGGGTACTTTTAAGCCAACGTGTCGTAAAGATATAACTAAAAAAAAGGACCTCAAAGGTCCTTTTTGTTGGTCGAGTGTTCGTTACTATGCTTTAACGAAGTCAACACCTAATGTTATGTCGCCACGCAAGCCTTCTAGCATGTCATTTTTAGCTTTTTCTTCAAATGCGCTAAGGTCGCCATACGGAAGAATTTCTTCAACACCGTTTGGACCTAGGCGCACTGGATGAGAAAAGAATGCAGCATCATCAGAACCATCAACTTGAACATAAGTATACTCAACCACATTTTCACCCTGCATAGCAGCCACTAAAGACAAACAAAAACGTGCTGCAGCTTGCCCCATTGACAAGGTCGCAGAACCACCGCCAGCTTTTGCTTCAACCACCTCGGTACCGGCATTTTGAATCCGGGTTGTGAGATTAGCCACTTCATCATCGCTAAACGTCACGCCTTCGACTTGTGATAACAATGGTAAAATTGTGGTACCCGAGTGTCCGCCAATGACAGGCACATGAATATCAGTAGTTTTCAAACCCTTGAGGGTTGCAACAAATGTTTCTGCTCTAATCACGTCCAACGTGGTTACACCAAATAGTTTGTTTTTATCGTAAACGCCTTTCGCTTTTAGCGTTTCAGCCGCAATTGCAACGGTTGTATTTACCGGATTAGTAATGACACAAATGCACGCTTTTGGGCAGTTATCAGCGCATGCTTCAATCAAATTTTTGACGATACCTGCATTTATATTAAACAGATCAGAGCGGTCCATACCTGGTTTTCTTGGCACGCCTGCGGGGATTAGTACAATGTCTGCACCGGTCAACGCGTCGGCCAAATTTTCTTTGCCGTGGCCAGAAACGTCTACATCTGTAGGAATATGGCTTAGATCAACCGCAACGCCTGGGACAACAGGTGCTACGTCATATAATGCAAGTTTAGAACCTGCAGGTAATTGAGTCTTCAATAGTAGTGACAGTGCTTGTCCAATACCACCAGCAGCGCCTAATACAGCAACTTTCATACATATCTCCTGTTAATAAAACGTCTTTATTTCGCGCGATACAATAATCGAAGTTGTCCAAAATCTCAATCACCTATTCGTCTTATGCCAGCGTTTGGCTGGCGTAATGTCATTTAAGTGGTCAATGATGGTTTTATGATGTGTGCTAGTTGCCTGTATTCGGTGTCAGTAAGATTGATATAATAGCGACTATCGTGCATACTTTTTTGTGGACCCTAATAAAAATAGCCTGCGCATGACAAACAGCAAACAAGATGCTTTAGTAAAAGCCTTTAAAGACATTCTAAAAACCGAAAGTTACGGTTCACAAGGTGACATCGTTAGCGCTCTTAAGGAGCAAGGCTTTGACAATATCAGTCAATCCAAAGTGTCGCGGATGCTAAGTAAGTTTGGCGCGGTAAGAACCCGCAATGCTCGAGGTGATATGGTCTACTGCTTGCCACCTGAATTAGGCATGCCAACGGCGAAAAGTCCTCTTAAACAGCTAGTTTTGGACATCGTGCACAACAATGTAATGGTCATTATCAGGACCAGTCCTGGTGCGGCTCAGTTGATAGCAAGATTATTAGATTCTCTCAGCCACACTGATGGTGTGCTCGGCACAATAGCGGGCGACGATACTATTTTTATCGCACCTGCAGACATCACCCAAATCGAAGACTTGCGCCAACGCGTAGAGGATTTGTTCGAAAGCGTTTAGGTAAAATAGCCTGACATCGTCTTTGCGCAGGCATAATACTGTTCGGTTAAGTCAATAGTCGTTCCTGCGCAGTCAGGAATCTGCATGAAGCTTTGTATATTTGGCAATAAATAAAGGAGATATAGCGGGATTTTCGCCTAGGCGAAGGTGACTAGAGAGACTAAAAGGCTATAAAAGAGGACCTGTAACTCGCAATTAATTTAGGTTTTCCAAGGCATATTTGTATAGCGCGTTTTTCTTTACATCATAATGTTCAGCGACGATCGCCGCGGCACGTTTTAACGGCAGTTCCTTTTTTAACGCAACAAGCAATGCAATTGCTTGTGGTACAAATTCATCGTCCTGCTCACGTTTAGACAGATGAATCATTAACACAAATTCGCCTTTTTGATGTACTGGGTCTTCATCTAACCACTCGAGTATTTCTGATGCTTTGCCTACTTTGTAGGTTTCAAAGGTCTTGGAAATTTCTTTAGCAAGCACAATTTCATGATGTTCATCAAATACCTCAGCACAAACCGCTAAGGTATCTCTTATGCGGCGTGGCGCTTCATAAAAAATACTGGTACAGCCTTTTTGTACGAGTGTACTCAATGCTTGAGACTTTGCTTGCTGTTTAACGGGCAAGAATCCAAAAAAAGCAAATTTGTCTGTTGCCAAGCCTGACCCACTGAGGGCGGTGGTCAGTGCGCAAGGTCCAGGTAATGCAATAACATTTATCTGTTCACTTCTACAAGCTTTAACAAACACATACCCTGGATCGCTTATCAAGGGTGTACCAGCATCACTGACTAGCGCAATAGAGGCGCCTTGTTTGATTTTGTCCACCAGATATCCAGACCGCGCAGCCTCATTATGGTCATGCAAAGAAATGGTTTTTGTTGTAATGTCGTAGTGATTTAGCAAACGTGAGGTATGCCGGGTGTCCTCACATGCAATTAAATCTACCGACGCTAATATATCTAAAGCTCGCTGACTAATATCGTTAAGATTGCCAATCGGTGTAGGTACAATGTAGAGCGTGCCTATATTTGTCATTTAGTTCCTTTGTAATGTGGCGTTTGTAGAGTCAACAGACCCCGACTTTGGCACAGTTTTGATCATTGTCTATGGTATTTTAACCACTATCAATTAAACTAGTCGAGAACAATACAAAGGATACCGCAAATTGATTCGTTATTTTCACTATAAGCTTTTCGTTTATGGCATATTCGCAATGATGTTAAGCGGTTGTGCGAGTAACAATATTACCTCGGATACAACTAGCACGAGCACCGTTAAGCAAAAAGATGAATTGCCGCAGAGTCCAGCCGAAGACTTGATTGATTTAGCAAAACAAAACTGGCTGCAATACCAAGACATTGAGCGGCGCAATACTCTGTTAGTCAATGCCGCACAAAGCTTTCAAAACAAACAACAATGCACAAAAACAGACATTGTATTGGCAAGTATTAACGGCACAATTTCCGACCAACGCAATCAACAGCTAAATCAGTTGCTAAAAGCAGAGTGCGCTTTGTTTTCACTGTCTCGCAGACCTATGCCTTTAGATATTATTGAAGGTTGGTCGAATGCCATCAACATGCCAATACTAATGGATAGAAATCAGGTGCTGCAGGCGTACTTAAGTGCCCTCGACAACGACTTTGAAAGTGCAATCGAACATCTATTACCGGTTATTGATCAAGCATCAATTCTCAATCAACATCCTGCGTTAACAATATGGCGTTGGTTTACTCAATTATCTAGCATTAAGAGAGCTGAATTAAATGCGCGTTACCCTGAGCTAAGTGCATATGGTGACCTTGCAAACTTAATTGATAACGTTGAGCTGAGTGATTTGGGCCGTCAGCAGGCCATTGTGAATTGGCAAGAGCAACACAAGCAACATGCGCTTATTGCTGATTTCCCTGAAAATATCCAATCATTTTTGCGGCAAGAGTTTCGTGTTATCGATAAAATATCAATTTTACTTCCGTTATCAGGTCGCTTAGAGGCGCAAGGTGATGCGATAAAACAAGGCATTACCGCCGCTTATTTAAAACAATTTGAGACGATTAGCAGTCAAAATCCTTCAAATGCAGTTCCTGAGCTTAATTTTATTGATACAGGGTCTAATCTCACTGTATTGTCTGAAGAAGCCACCGAGTCAGCTATCTATAATGAATCAGATTTGCTAATAGGTCCTTTGCTCAAAGCACATGTAGAACAAGTCGAACAACTTAACCTAAGAAATATCCCTACTATTTATCTGAATCGAGCAGATCAGCAACGTCCACACGCGTCTAGTAACTTATATTTTTCGCTCTCACCGGAAGACGAGGGTAGCCAAATAGCCAGAGTGATGATCGATAAAGCGATGACAACGCCTGTTATCATTTCAAACGATAGTCCAACGTCACAACGAATGCTAAGCGCATTTTTGGATACATGGCAGCATTACGGGGCGCTAAGTTCGACGCAACATCAAGCGCCCGCCGTAATCAAATTTACTAACAACAAAAGCATGCGCATTGGCATAACGTCAGCGTTAGATGTACTGCAGAGTCAACGTCGTATAAGTGATATGTCCAACCTTAGTACTGAAACTGTTCATAGCGTCACACGAAACAGACGTGACGTCGATGCGTTTGTCGTTTTCGCGAAGCCTGACGAGATAGAATTAATCAATCCTATTATAGAGGCCAGTATTAGTTTGTTTTCTGATGCTGCTTTGCCAGTCTATGCCAGTTCGTATAGCTATCAACACCAGTTGAACAAAAACAGCGTTCGTGATTTACGCAATATGGTCTTTATTGATATGCCTTGGTTGATGCCTGACCAACGCCAAAGCGACCTTGCGATAGAAGTCGATAAGATATGGAATAGCCCGCCAAGTAGTTTTTTACGGCTATTTGCATTTGGCTTTGACAGCTATCAGTTTGCGCAGAATTATCAGCAGCTATCTTTTTTCAAACAAAATAGATTGACCGGCCTGACGGGTACTTTGCAGGTAAATGATTCACAACAAGTTGTTAGGGAGTTGCCGCTCGCCAAGATTTCAGAGGATGAAATAACCTTAGTCGATGGCCTCTAATCAGTTTTTCTCATCTTTAATTGGGCATCATGCGGAACAAAATGCTAAAGACTATCTCAAACTACAAGGTTTAACATTTGTAGCTCAAAACTATAAAGTAAAAGTTGGCGAAATTGACCTGATTATGACAGACCAAGATCAGTTGGTGTTTGTGGAGGTAAAGTATCGCAAGAATGACTATTTTGGCAGTGCCGCGGAACATTTTACTGCGGGTAAGCGAAAAAGATTAGTAAGAGCGATAATGTGGTATTTATTAGACCATGATTTGAATGCCAATTCCGTAAACATGAGGATTGACCTTGTCGCCATCGATGCAAGCACGTTAAACTGGATAAAGAACGTTTAGCGCATGTGCAATCAAACAATAGAGAAAAAATAATGATTGAAAACATTAAAAAGAGTTTTAATGAAAGTATTCAAACAAAAATAGCCGCGGCAGAAGTGTTACCCGCTGCGATTGAAAAAGCAGCGCTGATGATGGTTCAGGCTCTTATCCGTGGCAACAAAATAATGAGTTGTGGCAACGGCGGTTCTGCAGGTGATGCACAACATTTTTCGTCTGAATTACTAAATCGTTACGAACGAGATAGGCCGTCCCTACCAGCCATCGCTTTGACCACTGATAGCTCTACTATTACCTCAATAGCAAACGATTTTAGTTACGACGAAATCTTTTCAAAGCAAATAAAAGCACTTGGTCAAGCGGGCGATATTTTACTTGCGATTTCGACAAGTGGTAACTCTAGAAATGTTATTAACGCGATGGAAGCGGCGCTTAGTAGAGATATGACGATTGTTGCGCTGACAGGAAAAGACGGCGGTGAAATGGCCGGATTTTTGGGAGAACACGATGTTGAAATAAGAGTGCCATCGTCTCGTACTGCAAGAATTCAAGAAGTCCATTTGTTAGCGATTCATAATTTATGTGAATGTATTGATAACAGTCTTTTCCCAGCACCTTCAGGAGAATAAACAGGGTGAACCTAAAAACAAGCGTGTTAGCGAGTGTGGTCGCGTGTAGTCTGTTGTTTCAATCAGGTTGCGCGGTTGTTGCAGTAGGTGCAGCAGGCACGGCAGCCGCAGTGTCTGCCAACGATAGACGAACCGTAGGGCAGCAGATTGATGACAAAACGATGCAAAGCAGGGTGCGTACTGCTATCAATTCTGATGATCGCGTAAAGGAACAGGCTGCCATTAGTGTAAATGTCTACAATGGCCAAGTATTGTTAACGGGGCAAGCTCCCACTCAAGCGATGATTGCTCAGGCTGAAAGTGCTGCGAATAAAGTCGAGAATATAGTTAAAGTCCACAATCAAATTAGATTAGGCTCACCAATTCCCGCATCATCCTCGATGAATGATGTATGGTTGGCATCAAAACTAAAAACCAATATGGTCGCCAATGATAGAGTCCCTTTGTTTAAATTGGACTTAGTCGTTGAGGATAGTGAAGTGTTTATCATGGGCTTATTAACCAAGCAAGAAGCTACCGCAGCGGTTGACGTCGCGCGAAATATCAAAGGCGTTACAAAAGTTATTCGGGTGATGGAATTGACAAATTAAACGTTTTTATCATGAGAAATGTTAAAAAAAGGCTTCTACAAGAAGCCTTTTTAATTACTGACCTTTTACTTACTTAATGATTTTTAGCGAAGGTCGTTTTTTATCATCTGTGGCTTTATCGGTAACCTTGGATTCAGCGCCGTCAGACTTTTGAGTGTTTTGACTATTAGACACAGAAGACAAACTAGGCCCTTTCTTTGCCGGCAATGTAACCTTTGCGCCCGTCTCGTGGTCCTTGTTTTCTTTTGCTAATAAGGCTTGCTGTAGTTCTTCAGCGTCAGCAAAAACAGTACCAGCCCCATTTTCTTTCGCGTAAATAGCACCTACAGCCTCATTAGGCAATGTTACCAACATAGGCTGACCAGAAAACCTAGCCTGAAAGGATATATGCTCCAGATCCATGTGAAAATTTACACACGCACTTGGACTGATATTTAACACTATTTGACCATCTTTGACAAATTGAGTGGGTACAACAACCCCTGGCAATTGTGCATTAACGACGATAAAGGGCGTTAGCCCATTATCCAAAATCCAGTCAAAAAACGCTTTGAGCAGGTAAGGTTGATTTGATGTCATAGTTTAAACCGATTATAAAAATACATAACCTATAGAGGGTTATGTATTTCTCTTTCTTGGTCAGTCAAAGAGGCCTTGAATGAACCACGCTCAAAGATTCGATTCATGTAGGCAACAACATCTTTGCTACCGGTACCTGAGAGGGTTATTTCTAATGCTGGTAAACGCCACAACAAAGGAGCTAGATAGCAATCTACTAAGCTGAACTCTTCACTCATAAAGTATGGCGTTTCTGCAAACACTGGCGCTAATGATAGTATTGCTTCTCTCAACTCCTCTCTGGCTTTATCAGATCCCTCTTCAGCTTTAAATACTTTACCTGCAAGCGCATACCAGTCTTGCTCAATACGATGCATCATGAGTCTGCTGCTGCCTCTTGACACAGGATAAACTGGCATGAGCGGCGGATGAGGGAAGCGCTCGTCCAAGTATTCCATAATAATATGGCTGTTATACAAAACCAGTTCACGATCAACTAATGTTGGTACCGTGCCGTATGGGTTAAGCTCAAGCAGATCTTCACTAAGTTGAGTAGGTTCTAAGTAGCTTATTTCGACACCTACACCCTTTTCAGCTAAGACAATCCTTACTTGGTGACTGTAAATATCAATTTTATCTGAAAAAAGCGTCATGATTGAGCGCTTGTTTGCGGCTAATGCCATTAAGACCTCCGAATTCACCCATCACGGGTTGAATTACTCTAAATTAGAAATGAATAAAAACTATAAAAGGGCCGCAATCGGCCCCTTGTCAAACAACTACAATTGGAGGCGTTAAATTATTTAACATCTCTCCAATAATCTTTTTTCAAGAGATAAGCAAACACAAAGAATATACAGATGAAAATCAACGCATACTTACCGATACTCTCCAATTTTAAACGACCAGGCTCACCTGTATACTCGAGGAAATTGACCAAGTCCAAAATAGCTTTGTCATATTCTTCTGCATTAAGTTTACCTTTCCCATCGGTTTGTAGACCGACATAAACCTGCTGCATGGAACCATCGACCATACGCTCTTCGTATGTTTCTCTTGGTAACCCTTGAAGGGACTGCAGTACGTGCGGCATACCGACATTTGGAAATACTTTGTTGTTGACACCAAAGGTCTTGCTCTCATCAGCATAAAAAGTACGCAGATACGTGTATATCCAATCAGCTCCTCGAACCCGAGCAACAAGCGTTAGGTCAGGTGGTGGTGCACCAAACCAAGTGGCTGCGTCATCTGCAGGCATTGCTGATGTAATGTAGTCAGTGACCTTTTCACCAGTAAATTGCAAATACTGTTGTCCCAGCTCATCAGGAATACCTAAGTCTTTAAATGTACGCTGGTAACGCTGATATTGCATCTGGTGACAGCCTAGACAGTAGTTCATAAAAAGCGCCGCGCCGTTTTGCAAGGACGCTTTGTCTTTCAAATCAAAGTCCGCATGATCTAGTGGTACAGATGAACCGGCCGCAAAAGCAAAGCTAGGTACACATAACAAGATAGCTAACCATTTTCTCATCGGGTAATCCTCGCTGGCACAGGTTTGGTATTTTCATTTCTAGAATAAAGGAACAGCAGTACAAAGAAACCAAAATACATAATGGTTGCAAACTGTGATGCCACTATTTTCCAGTTCTCTTGTGGTGTGCCGCCTAAATAACCCAAGAATACGAACACTGCTGCAAATACTAGTAAGTTTACTCTGTGGAAACCACATCTGTATCTCCATGACCTTACTTTACCTCTATCAATCCAAGGTAAAGCAAACAGCACAGCAATCGCCGTAAACATTGTTAGAACACCCAACAACTTGTCTGGAACTGCCTTCAGGATTGCGTAGAAGGGTGTGAAATACCAAACAGGAAAAATGTGCTCTGGTGTCTTGAGAGGATTCGCTATTTCAAAGTTAGGATGCTCCAAAAAGTAACCACCCATCTCTGGAGCAAAGAACATAATCAAAATAAATAGAAACAGAAATACGCTAAACGCGACCAGATCTTTTAGTACGATGTGTGGGAAGAATGGTACGACATCATCCACAATGTCGTATTTGTCAGTAAAGTACTCATGTATTTTATAAGACGTCTTTTCTTCTTCAGACAACGAGCCTTTTTTGTGTTTGATATTGACGCCGTCAGGGTTGTTGGAGCCTACTTCATGCAGCGCTATAATATGCAAAAACACCAAAATAACGATTACCAATGGTAAAGCAATTACGTGCAACGCGAAGAACCTGTTGAGCGTTGCGCCAGAAATCACGTAGTCACCTTGAATCCAAATTACAAGGTCTGGTCCGATTACCGGAATAGCACTGAACAAAGACACGATGACTTGTGCACCCCAATAGGACATTTGTCCCCAAGGTAAAACGTATCCCATGAAGGCTTCAGCCATCAACGCTAGGTAGATTAACATTCCAAATACCCAGAGCAGCTCACGTGGTTTTTGGTAGGAGCCGTAAATCATTCCTCTAAACATGTGCATGTATACGACGATGAAGAATGCAGATGCGCCTGTGCTGTGCATATAACGAATGAGGTCACCAAACGGCACTTCTCGCATGATATATTCGACAGAGGCGAATGCGCGCTCGGCAGAAGGCTCAAAATTCATTGTTAACCAAATACCGGTGACAATTTGATTCACAAGAACGATGGTTGCCAAAAATCCGAATACGTACCAAAAATTCATGTTTTTGGCCGCTGGATATTGTATCGCGTGCATGTTGGCAACGCGCATCATTGGAATCCGTTGTTCTATCCAATTCAATAAACCATTCATTTACACAACCTCCGCTTCGGAACCAATGATAACAGTGTTGTCATCTACAAATTGATAAGGCGGTACGACAAGATTTAAGCCTGCCGGTACGTTTTGAAAAACACGACCAGCCATATCAAATTTTGAACCGTGACAAGGACAAAAGAAACCTTCGGATACGCCTTCAGCATATTCAGCAAATGCACCATCAATTAAATGCTGTGGCGAACATCCTAAATGCGTACAGATACCCACTAAAATAAGATACTCTTCTTTGAGAGAGCGATAGCCATTCTTGGCAAACGTAGGTTGTTGCTCGTTCTCTGAATTAGGATCTTTCAATTGGTCATCATGCGTTGACAGCGAGGCCAACAATTCAGGTGTACGTCGTACAACCCAAACAGGCTGGCTTCGCCACATGACACGAATCAGTTGGCCCGGTTGAATACCACTAATATCGACGGTTACGTCGGCACCGGCCGCTTTGGCTTTGTCACTTGGTTGCCAAGACCCGATAAAAGGTACGGCAGCGGCGGCAACCCCTAATCCACCTATAACAGCAGTTGATACCGTTAAAAACTTACGACGGTTAGTGCTTTGGGCTTGTTCAGGTTTTGCTGATTTATTAGCATCAATCGATACTTCGCTCATCAACTGTTCTCCAGAGTTTCGAAAGGCATTTGTTTTGCCACAAGATATATCTATTTCGACTAATGAAGGTGTTTCATTAATTGAAGTTAATTTTGACATCGTCATTCGGCTAGTCTTAGCCGCTTATGGTAAAAGAAAACCCTTAACAAACACAAGGATTTACTGATAAAAAATCAATGTTTGTGCTGTTTTGAGGCAACTATTGTGAACGGCCATAAAAATTCACACTCAAGACCATAGCATTTCGATTGCAATTAACAAAAGTCACACAGGATTCGAACAAAAAAACCCAGCAAGAAGCTGGGTTTGTATTTCGAACATCTCGACGATTAACGTTTTGAGAACTGAGGACGCTTACGCGCTTTGTGTAGACCCACTTTCTTACGTTCGACTTCACGAGCATCACGAGTAACAAAGCCAGCTTTGCGCAGTGCCGGGCGAAGTGTCTCATCATACTCCATTAGTGCACGCGTTATGCCGTGACGAATAGCGCCTGCTTGACCAGATATACCACCGCCAGAAACGGTAATGTATAGGTCAAACTTTTCGGTCATCTCTACTAGTTCTAATGGTTGCTTCACGATCATACGTGCAGTCTCGCGACCAAAAAACACCTCAAGAGGACGTTGATTTACTGTAATACTACCTGAGCCCGGACGAATAAATACGCGAGCGGTAGAGCTTTTGCGACGGCCAGTGCCGTAATATTGAGTATCTGCCATTTTACTCGCTCCTTAAATGTCCAGTGACTGTGGTTGTTGTGCTGCATGTGTATGCTCTGGTCCAGCGAAGACTTTCATCTTGCGGAACATCGCACGGCCCAAAGGACCTTTAGGCAGCATGCCTTTTACCGCTTTCTCAAGCACCATTTCAGGGTTCTTAACAATCAACTTTTCAAAAGTAGATTCTTTAAGACCACCTGGGTAACCAGAGTGAGCATAGTATTTTTTGTCTTTAGCTTTGTTACCTGTCACTGTCACTTTTTCAGCGTTTACAACAACAATGTAATCACCAGTATCTACATGAGGCGTAAATTCTGGCTTGTGCTTACCGCGAAGTCTTAACGCGATTTCTGTGGCCAAACGGCCTAAAGTTTTGTCTGTGGCGTCAACCACGTACCAGTCGCGTTCTACGCTTTCTGGCTTTGCAACAAAAGTTTTCATTATTCGTCACCCGATATATTCAGTTAAATTAATTTTAAGTTATCTTAAAATCTAATAATATCAGTTATCTAGCCCCTTCGAGCCGACTGATCTTCCACCTTCCCAAAGGTGGGCGCTTCTGGGCAGGTCGCGAATTATACAGATAATTTCAAAAAAGCGAAGCGTTTTTTCTGATTGCACGCTTTGTGCTAGCATTAAATCACCCTCGACGTACATCAGTAATGCTGCTTACTTGTCGCAGCTTATCGATGGTTTTGGCAAGGTCGTCCGCATTATTAACCTCAAGTGTCAGCTTTATGTTTGCGGTGTTTTGTGCTTTATTGCTTAAACTGTTGACGCCTAACAAGCCCACTTTTAAATTGGATAGCACCGTTGTGATGTCTCGCAGTATTCCCGTTCGATCTAAACAATAAACGTCAATTTCGGTTTGAAAACTGGTTTGATGCTCAAGTGACCATGATACCTCGATCTCTCTTTCGGGATTTTGGGTCAGCAAGTTCTGCAGTTGATTGCAATCTTGTTTGTGTACACTGACGCCTTTCCCCTGAGTGATATAGCCTAGAATTGGTTCCCCAGCAACCGGCTGACAGCATCTGGCGATTTGACTCAACAAATTACCAACACCCTCTGCAATGATCGGCTCTTGTCCCTTTTTGGATTTGCTTCGCATTGGTTTTAGCGGCAAATCGAGCAAATCAACCTCTGGCTCGCGTTGTTTTGGCGTCAAGAAATGTACGACCGACATTACCCTCACGTCACCGGCGCCGACTGCAGCAAACAAATCATCCAGCGTTTTTAAGTTAAATTTTTCACAAGCATCGATGGCAGACTTAACACTGATATTAGCTTTGGTAAGTTCACGTTCCAAGAGTTCTTTACCGGCCTCACTGTTCTTTTCTTTGTCTTCTTTTTTGAAAAAAGAGTGGATAGTTGCTCTTGCTCTAGCAGAATGCACAAATCCCAAGCCAGGGTGCATCCAATCTCGACTCGGAGACGGATTTTTACTTGTCAGCACTTCGACTTGGTCACCACTTTGTAAGGAGTAAGTGAACGGAACAATACGCTCATTGACCTTTGCTCCATTACAACGATGTCCTACATTACTATGAATATAGTATGCGAAATCTAAGGGGGTTGATCCCATCGGCAAATCAATTACATCACCTCTAGGTGTGAACACATAAACGCGATCATCAAACACTTGGCTACGCAGTTCTTCCACCAAGTTACCTGACTCGGCCATTTCTTCTTGCCATTGTAAAATTTTGCGCAGCCAATTGAGGCGCTCCTCTGAGCCCGCACTTTTGCCTGCGCTACCTTCTTTATATTTCCAATGAGCCGCCACGCCTAACTCGGCATCTTGGTGCATTTGGTGGGTTCTGATCTGAATTTCTACGGGCTTACCTTGGGGACCCAAGATTACGGTGTGAATACTTTGGTAACCATTTTGCTTTGGCGTAGCAATATAATCGTCGAACTCTTTGGGTAAGTGCTTCCACTTAGCATGCACTGTGCCCAACGCCGCATAGCAGTCTTGCAATCGATCAGCGACAATACGTAACGCTCTAATATCAAACAGCTCGTCAAAATCGAGCTGCTTTTTCTGCATTTTTTTCCAAATGCTGTAAATATGCTTTGGCCGACCAATGACTTGGGCGTTTATGTTTTCTTTATCGAGTGAATCTTGTAATTGTCCAACAATGTCATCGATATATTGCTCTCTGTTGGAGCGTTTTTCATCAAGCATGCCGGCGATTTTTTTGTACGTATTTGGATGAAGGTATCGAAAAGATAGGTCCTCTAGCTCCCATTTTAGCTGGCCGATACCTAAGCGGTTTGCCAACGGAGCATATATAGTAGCGCACTCTTTAGCCACCAAAACACGCGTTTCTTCGTCTTCATCTTTGACGCGATGTAGAGCACAAATTCGCTCGGCCATTTTAATCACGACCGCTCGCACGTCTTCTACCATCGCTAGCAACATACGCCGCAAACCGTCAATATGATGTTCATCTTGCTGGTGTCTAGATTGCAACGTTTTGATTGCGTCCATTCGGCGAACGCCCGCGATTAATGCGTAAATACCGCTACCGAATTCGAGCTTGATATCATCATCGCTAAGTTCATGAATCTGGCAGTAAGTAAAGACCAACGCGGCTTGAAGAGTTTGATCATCCATGTGCAGTGCGTTAAGAATTTCGACCATTTCTTGACCAACCAGCAGCATCTCTGGCGTATTTGATATTGACCGCAACTTGTCTCTGGTTTTTTCTGACACATCAAGTTGCTGTAACCAAGCTTCAAAGCCAGGTCGTTGATCTTGATGCACGCTTCTTATCGAAACCATATGTCTTCCCTTATGATGCTCACGTGTTTAACCGCCAAGTACTCAACCTAAGTCTATTGGACACTAAAAACGCTACAAAATTGCTGTTAAACCTAACATCAAGGTCTTAACTACTCTCTAATATTACGGTCGCGGTTGCATAATGCTGCTCATCCGATATAGAAACATGCGAATTTGTAACCGCTTTTTCTTTAAACAACTCAGCTAAACGCCCAGATACTTTCAAAAAGGGCTGCCCACTCGCGTGATGATCTATTTCTATCTGATGCCAACTAACCCCATTTCCGATACCATTACCAATCGCCTTTACTGCTGCTTCTTTGGCTGCAAATCTTTTCGCCAAAAAGCGTCCTTGTCGAACAACACTGTTGTTGGCCTGATTATCTTTGGACAACACTCCGCTCAGTTTAGCCAAAGAGGTAAACTCGCGGTACTCTTTGTCATTCAACACTCGTTTCGCCAAAGCGTCTGATTTTGCGAGGCTAGCTTCCATCCTTACAATTTCGACGATGTCGGTCCCAATCCCTACAATTGACATCTTTTAATTCCTCTTCACTACATTTTGACAGTACCGTATAGAATTATGACGTTACTCTGTCGGGATATTACAGGCTCTGATAAGCTTGTAAACGTCCTTCTTGCATCAGCATTCGCATATCTCTTACGGCCTTATCCATTCCATCAAACATCGCGCGAGCCATTATACTATGACCGATGTTTAATTCTATCAATTGTGGAATAGCGGCTATTGGCTTTACGTTGTGATAATGCAGACCATGACCCGCATTGACCTTCAAACCAAGTCGAGCTGCGTATTCAATGCCAGCGATGAGCTTTTGCAATTCCAAATACGCTTGTTGTTCATTTTCAGCTTCTGCATATTGCCCAGTGTGTATTTCAATGTAGGGAGCGCCGGCGGCGACCGCGGCCTCGATTTGCTTTTCATCAGCGTCGATAAATAAAGAAGCTAAGGTACTATGACTCGCCAATGCTGCGCATGCGTCTTTGATCCGCGCCAAGTTGCCAACGACATCTAATCCCCCCTCCGTTGTAAGTTCTTGTCTTTTTTCGGGCACTAGACAGCAGAACTCAGGCTTGATTTGTGCCGCAATCGCAAGCATTTCATCTGTTACCGCCATTTCAAAATTCATGCGAGTATTGATGGTCTGTTTAAGCAAATAAACATCATTGTCTTTAATATGCCGCCTATCTTCGCGCAAATGGATAGTAATCCCGTCTGCGCCGGCCCTTTCTGCCATATCGGCAGCGTGCACAGGGTTGGGATAAACCGTCCCCCTCGCATTTCTTAATGTCGCGACATGGTCTATGTTGACGCCTAACAAAATTGGATTCATAGTTTTCCTAGGTATTCATAACGCTTTATAAAAAACGCATTAGTTTAAGTAGTTTGCAAAAGTAAGATATGCAGTATTTGCATTGAACCATTAATTAGTCTTTACAGATGAAAAAAGTTCACGCGACTTTAACGGCTTTGAGCCCAAAAGAGGCAATAACGCGCTTCGTGTAATTCGTTTGGCGACTCTTAATGCGTCGGTATTCCATTGTTTTTGTAACATGTGCTTGATCGATAAACCCTGCATCCCCCGGCCAAACACCTTTGATAAAACAAGGCCACTATCACAATCGAACTCATAGAACGAATCATCTAACAAGGTTGTTTGCGAAGTCGAATCTAATGATAAATCCGGCAAGTAGCCTAAGGTTTCGAGCAGCATAAACTCGAACTCTCTGAGTATCGATTGCGCCCTTAAAAGGCTCTGAACGTCATCTAACATGGCGTCTTGAACAGCGCCTAACTTCGCCAAAATCAGTCGATACTCTGAAAAAAGTCCACTATAAGCTTCATTTTCGGGCAAAACCCTGCTCAACAACTCATTAACATAAAAGCCACAAAACAGCATATCTCCCGATAATCCAACCGGGACGGCAAGGGCCTCTACTGCACCCAATGTTTTTAAGCTTGATTTGCCGCTTAATTCAATCTGCAATCGTTGGAACGGTTGTAGTAAACTTTTTTTATCGCTTTTAGTGTTGCGAATACCCTTGGCAACAGCACTTACCTTACCCATCTCTAGCGAAAAGAAATCCACCAACATACTGGTCTCCCGGTATGGCCTTCGATGAATAACATAAGCACTAAGGGACAGTTTGTTCAACTAGCTTACCTTAATTCTGACGACTTTCATGATTTCAAATTCAATCCCTGCTAGCATTTTGATTTCGGGGTAATAGGTCAAATTGAGTAAGCTTCCATTTAGATTTTGGTACTTCTTTTTGCGTTTAAAAATAAAGGGAACATCAACCCCCCTTATCATTAGGGTATTAATGGACCAGTCTTTGTCGTCTCGCTGCACGTGTGAGACGACTTTCATATTTTCGCTATGTACCAATCTCGGGTGCTTTAACAGCATTTTTTCTACTGCTACGTTTTTAGAGGTGTTTTTTATGGTTTTTTTCAACATATGTCGCCCAATACTATGTGTTTAATAGCGCCCTTGCATAAATTATTTGCTATTAACGACCACGATTCTAAAGCTTTTAATATCAGCACAAAGAAAAAATCAAACGTTCACTATGCAGCTAACGCACATGATTTGCATCGAAAATGCGCCCATCGTACACAAAAGCCATACTGCGTAATGGTATAACCGATGTGACGCATATATACCCAACGTCGATATCTATCGGTAGATGACATCACGCTGGTTCAAGATGATCTACTAACAACTGTACTGACACATTTCCGCGAAACACATTTACGTCGAGTTTATACACTAAACGTACTTTATTAAGCTGTACATTAGGCCACAAATTTACGTCCACATTAAAGGCAATGGCATCGAATTCCTGAGATTTGCTGCTAACTACCATTTTTAAGTGTTTCTCGCCAACGATTTTTTGGCTACGAATGTTAAATATTCCGTCAAACATAGGCTCTTCGAACTGCTGCCCCCAAGGAATATGTAATTTGAGCAATTCCGCATTTTGAAGATTGATATCGCTACTGCTAAGCTCACCATCAGAGAAAACACACGCTTGTTTTGGCAGATGCGCCATTAACGCTTTAGCTGCTTTTTCAAACGCCTGCTTGAATGACACTAAGTTGCTATGCTCAATGGTCAATCCTGCCGCCATTGCGTGGCCGCCAAACTTTGTAATTATGCCGGGATTTTGTGAATTGATATTCTCTAACAGATCTCTAACATGAACACCATTAATGGAACGCGCAGAGCCCTTTATCAAACCGCCACTATCTTTTGCAAATACAATGGTGGGACGATTATGCTTTTCTTTTATACGCCCAGCCACAATACCAATCACTCCTTGATGATAATCTTCATCATATAAGACTAGTCCACTGGGCAGTTCTTGCGCTTGCATAGATAATTTACTCAAAACCACCTGAGCTTGTTCTTGCATGCCAGTTTCGATAGTTTTGCGAGCTTGATTCAACTCGTCCAACTGCAGTGCAATAGAACGTGCGGCCTGTGCATTTGTGCAAATCAGACATTCAATGCCTAGCGACATGTCCTCTAAGCGACCGGCTGCATTGAGCCTAGGCCCAATAACAAAACCTAGGTCAACGGCAGAAATTCGATGTTTATCGCGTTGCGCTATTTCTAATAATGCTTTGATTCCTGGACGTGTTTTACCACTTCGAATACGCTGCAAACCTTGGTGCACCAAAATTCGGTTATTTCTATCAAGTGGGACGACGTCGGCAACAGTGCCAATCGCGACGATATCGAGCAAGCTGGCTAAGTTTGGTGCAGTTATCTGCTTATTTGAAAACCAATCAAGCCTTGCAAGTGTTGCTTTGAGCGCCAGCATCACATAAAAAGCAACGCCAACGCCGGCTAAATTTTTTGATTCGAAATTACAGGAAGGTTGATTAGGATTCACAATTACATCAGCGGCAGGTAGATGTTCGCCGGGCAAATGATGGTCAGTAATAACGACTGTTAGACCCAGAGACTTTGCACGCTCAACGCCCGCCAAACAGGCGATTCCATTGTCTACTGTAATTAGCACCTGCGCTCCCTGCTGATAAGCAAGCTCAACAATTTCTGGGCTTAAGCCATAGCCAAAATCAAAACGATTAGGCACGAGGTAATCAATGTTGGAATAAGCAAACATCTCAAACGCTAACATGCATATAGCGGTACTAGTGGCGCCATCAGCGTCGAAATCGCCAATAATGCAGATTTTTTTATTTGCCTGCATGGCTTGCGCTAAAATAGTGCTCGCGAGGCTACTGTTGTGCAGCTTGTCGTAATGAATAAGTTGCGAAGTCGATACGCTCACTTGATCTAGATCAGTCACTCCTCGATTTCGATATAAGCGATCGAGTAACGCGGGCAGTTCTGCGCTTAAAGACGTCGTAATTGAAGGTTGTCGTAGTTGGATTTGCAAGTCTTAGCGCTCTTGTTTAATTTAATCAACGTTAGGTGTTCTCGCATTTCATTTTATCACATTAAAAATACCACGAAATAGTTTAGTTAAATGAAAGGCTAACTACCACGCCACTCAAATCACTTTGATTTTCTATATCTATCGATGCATGGTGAAAATCAGCAATCATTTTTGATAAATATAAGCCCAAGCCTAAATGTGGCTCAATATGACCGCCAGAACTAGTTGACTGCTGCTTGTCAGATCTTAAGCTGACCATCGAATCCATTAGTTCCGCTCTCATATTGGCTGGCAACAACTCACCTTTATTACTTATGAATAGTCGAACTTTGGATGAATCTGTGACTAAGTTGATAAATACTTCACTACCATTAACGCCGAATTCAACCGCGTTATTGGTTATTTTGTCTAACATCTGCGCGAATAATTCAGGCGATCCTTGGATATCAAATCGGGCAACACTCGCTTTTAGTGTAAAAACTCTATCTGCATGCGCTATTTGATATCCTTGCACACAGCCATTCAACAATGCAACCAAGTCAAATGTTTCAACATCGCAGCGCTGTATCGTTTGCTCTAAGCGTGTCGCTTCGCTCATTTTAGTCAAAATTGCACTTAATCGTCTTATCCCATCTCGCGCTCTATCAATATATACACCGGCGTCATCCGCCTTGGGATCTAGCGCCAACAAATCCAGACTCGAGTTGACGATCGCTACTGGGGTTCTGAGTTCGTGTGACAATCGTGCTGCCATGTTCTCCAAATAATCATTATATTGCGCCAACCGAGTCAATACGTTTACAAAGGTTCGCGATAAGTCGCCAATTTCGTCTTGGGTTTTGGAAGGACTCAAGTGCTGGGTTATCTTTCCATGAATATCGATAGCGTGCTCAGTGTCATTGCGCAACGTTCTAATTCGAGAAGAAATACGTGATGAAATCATTAGTAAAGACAAACTCCCTACTATTACCATCGCCAATATAAAATGGAATAATTGTTCCAGCGCTTTATTTCTAAGGGTACGAATACCATTTGTTGTTTGCTCAACTACGACCGCACCCATCACGCTACCCTCCATAAAAATCGGGTGCGAAGCTGATAAGATTACCGCTTTGTTATCACTACTAAGTCTCCACAGTGTGCTGGACTCGCCCCTTAATGCTTGGTCCAAGTCTCTTCCCTTTAGAGCAAATGCATCTTTCAAATCATCCACAAATTGTGTGGGAGGTTTAGTTAGAATTTGATAGTAAAGTGGCAATAGCCAATCCGCTTCAAATTGCTGCCAAAGTCCTTCATTTTTTTTATCCGTTTGATCGCTAAACCCCGAGACCTTTTGAATATCGCCAGAACGAGCTAGCACACGTTTGTGTTTATCAACAACCCACACGCGCGAGTTAGAGTATTCTAAACCTTTGATTATTTGTTCAATCTGTGGAGACGGTAATAAGACAGTACCCAAATCATCTGACTTGGTAGGGTCTGCAGTACCCACGCTATACTTAACCTGCCCATTGCTGTCTTCGTCAACGTCTGAGATAGCGAAAGCAATTTGACCGGCCAGGTAATCTAGCGGAAGCCTCAATTCAATATTATATCCCTTCTCAGTTTGTGCCCATTGACCTTGTATCTTTCGCTGCAACGACACGGCTTTATTGGCGTCACTGAGTAAGTAAGCATTAACCCACTGCGATTCAAACGGTGAAATAATAAAGCGTTGAAAAACACCGTCTGGTAACAACAGTGCTATTTGTAAAAAGTCATTTCTGTCAACGTGCAAACTATTTTGATTGCGGTATACCACGCTATTATCCGTGACGTCAAAGACTGCATATAAATACTCACCAAACTGCCCTACCATATGCCTAAAACTCAAACTTTGTGGCTGATATGTCGAGGATGGGTTAAGCAAATTATCCGTCGAATAATCGATCATTAAGGCATCGTATGGCTGCCAATCTTGCAAATTACCGTCCAACCGAATCGCTGAATCTATTTTGTGCGCATACAAATCTTTACCTGGACGTACATCGCTCAAAAACGCTGACTGACTGTTGAATAGCTGTGGTCGTTCGTGCAGAGCAGTCGCCACGGCTCTTGCTGTCCCTACCATCGTTTGCTCTTGGCCTAAGCGTAAGTAGGACTCTAACTCCCACACATATTGATACGCGAGATACGGTATCGCTAATAAAAATGAGGCACTAAATAGCAACTGCGCGCGCAGGCCAATCCGAATAATTGCCATTTAAGCCTGCATTTTCCAGCGATAACCCATGCCATAAACCGTCTCAATACAATCAAATTGGCTATCGATTTGTTGAAACTTTTTGCGAATACGTTTTATGTGCGAGGTGATAGTGGTGTCATCAACCACCATATTAGACTCATCCATTAACTGTTGTCGACTTTTGACATGCCCTGCAAACTTAGCAATCGCGTACAACATCCAAAATTCGGTCACAGTCAGTTCAATGGGCGTTCCTTTCCACCTTAGCGTCATACGTTTTGAATCAATACACAAATCTCCTTGCTGTATAACATCAGATGCCTGCAAAGGCGTCTGCAGCAATTCATTTCGTCTGAACAGAGCGGCAATGCGGGCTAATAAATGAGGCAAACTAATATCTTTGGTCAGGTAATCGTCAGCTCCCATACGCAGACCACTAATAGTATCAAAGTCATTATCGCGGGCAGTAAAGAAGATAATCGGTAGATGTTTGGATAATGCGCGCAGCATTTGACATAAATGAAACCCACCCTCCAATTCATCTCCTAAACCTATGTCTATGATTGCAAGATCGGGCAGTTGCTTTGTAAATGCAGCTTCCGCTAATGCCCTATTAGAAAAAGCTTGAACGCTATAACCTTGCTTAGATAAAGCACTAATATAGTTCTCTCGCAGGGCAAAATCATCTTCTACTAGGGCAATTGTTTTTGACATAAAGCTCGATATTTATTTTGAGGCCTATTAGCCCGTTGTTCATGAGGCTTACTATATAATTTTTTGTGAGTGAAGTAAGGCGAATAAAGCAATTTCCATTTTTTCGCCACAATTGACCCAAGGATTGCCATTTTTCATGCCTGACAATGCCCTTTTGTTAGGTTTAAATAAGCTCGAACTTAACAAAACCTCTGTTGGAGAAAACAATGAAACATACAATCACTACTCAAAATAGTCTGGTAGGTACTCAACAAAACAAAGGCATAGCGGTTATAAAAACAGGCCTTAGCAACACAATAGTCGCGTCGGCAACGGCAATTGCCTTATCAATTTCAAGTTTTTCAAGTGCAGCAGGAGACACTCAACATACAACATTGACTGACCAAAAAGCATCGATCACGCAAGCAGTTGGCTTGGGTTCGGGTGTCGTTATCGGTGCTGCTGTTGCTGGGCCATTAGGCGCAGTTGTCGCGGGTATTATAGGTGCATTTGTAGCTGATGATGTGAACAATAAGCATCGACTAGCCGACAAAAGCCATTCTCTGTCGGTCAAGGAAACTCAGTTGCGCGATATGCAGATTGCATTTAACCAACTCAAACAGCAAAGCGATGCGCAGCTAGCCGCGTTTGACGAGGCTTTAGAGAGCGATACACAGAGCAAAATAGCCAACTTTCCTAAATTAATTGCAAATGTGCAGTTCAAAACAGCGTCTTTTTTGATAGAAGAACATTACCAGGATCAATTAAGTCTGCTTGCGAAACAATTAACAGAAAATCCCGCATTGAAAGTCGTATTGTCTGGGTTTGCAGATCAGCGAGGTGATTCAAATTATAATCAGATTTTGTCAGAGCAACGCAACGCCTCAGTCAAAAACTATTTGATGAGTAAACGGGTTCATGCGTCTCAAATCATCACGCAAGCGTTTGGTGAATCACAACTGCTTGGTAGCAAGGGGGCCGAAAAAAACCCAGTTAATGACAGGGAGAACAACTTTTTTGACCGGCGCGTAGTGTTAAAAGTAACAATTGATCCTAGCATTGACATGACAGCCGCCACGCATACGGACATGTAGTCAATGCCACTAATGGTAAGTCGTAGGTCGCGTTAACTATCAAACAGGCGATATGGTTCACTCCCTATCGCCTTTCTTAGTTTAAGAATTAACTGGCGCCTTTTATGGCTTCGGCTAATTTAGCAGCGGGCAAGTAACCAGGCTGCAACGTTCCGTCCGGGTAAATGATGTTAGGCGTTCCGTTAACCCCAATTTTTTGACCGAACCTAAAATGTTCGGCTACCTCATTTGCGCAGCTTGAAGCGGCCACAGGCTGTTTAAGTTTTGCATCGGTAATCGCACCTTGAGGATCGTCAGCGCACCAAATAGACACAGTATTGCGATACACATCGCTATTGAGTCCTGCGCGCGGATAAGCAAGGTAGTTGACCGTTATGCCCAAGTCGTTTAGTTGGTCAACTTCGGAATGTAGACGCTGACAAAAACCACATGTCGTATCGGTAAATACTGTAATCGCATATTTCTCTTTGTCTGCTTTAAAAGATATCACCGAGTCAGCAAAACGCTCTACCCCCTGCAAACGAATTTTTTTTAGTTCGATTTCAGTTTGATCAACAATCTCGTCACCGACTTTTAGTATGCGACCCTGCATAAAATATTCACCGTCTTGGGTCGCATAAAAAAGCCCAACATTGGTGTTCAAATTGAGTAGCCCTTTGATTGGGGCATCGCTGATAGACTCAATCTGCAGACCTAGCTTGGACTCCAACTTTAATTTAAGGTCAGCATAATTCTCTTTCAATTGAGCATGGACATAAGTGGTTGAAGCAAGCATTATCAAAGTGGCAGATAGCAGAGCACTGGTCAATTTGACGGCATTGCTGAAGCGTTGGCGTATTGGCATTAATAAGTCTCATTTAAAAGTTAAAAAATTCTTCAGTTCTAGTATAGACCATCGAAACAACGAATATCATTCAAACTATAATAACAAAATATACACGGTTATCGACAAATCGTGTTTATCTCCCTTGTTTTTTTTGACTTATCCGCGCGGATGATGGTTCTTGACCAAAGATTGCAGTCGTTGTGTAGCGACGTGCGTATAAATTTGGGTAGTTGAAAGATCACTATGGCCTAGCAGCATTTGCACCACACGCAAATCTGCACCATGGTTTAATAAATGCGTCGCAAAAGCGTGTCGCAAGGTGTGCGGTGACAATTGGCTTTGGATATTTGCAAGCTTTGCGTACAACTTTATGCGGTGCCAAAACGTTTGCCGTGTCATTGTCTTGCCGCGGTTACTAGGAAACACTGTGTTGCTAGGTTTGGACAATAACAACATGCGCCACTCTTTGAGGTAGCGCTGCAACCAATCAACAGCATCTTCCCCCATCGGCACTAAACGTTCTTTACCGCCTTTGCCGACGATCCTTATCACACCTTGCACCAAACTGATTTCATGCAATTGCAAATTTACCAGTTCAGAGACTCGTATGCCTGTTGCATAAAGCAATTCCAACATTGCTTTATCACGCCACTGTATAGGATCTTGCAAATTCGGTGCGTCAAGTAAGCTAATGACTTGCTGTTCGCTCAGCGTGCTAGGCAAATAGCTTGGCAATTTTGGATTTTTGACTTTGGAGATTGGATTATCCAGGCGCCATTGGCGTTCTATACAATACTGGTAGAACGCGCGTGCAGAGCTTAAAAACCGAGAAGTAGAGCGCTCACTCAATTTGCTGTTTTTGCGTTTTATTAAGTAGTCTTGAATGTGTTGTTTTGTGATTTTTGCAAGTTCAGTCCCTGCAGAATCTGTACGTTGCACAAATAGCGCGAGTTTAGATAAATCGGTCTTGTAAGCTATTAGTGTATTTTTGCTTAGGCCTCTTTCGACCAGCAACATGCTTAAAAACGACTGTATAGCGGCTCGGTTTTGCTGGTTTAAGTGGCCTTCGATAGCAGCGACTTTTTGCCTGTTTTGCACTTGTGCAGTCGCCAAACTCAAAATCCTCTGCGTTGCTTTATTAGACTATAGGCGGCCTGAATATCTTGCGCTTTTTCTTTGGCAATTTCTATTGCTTGCTTGGGCAAGCCTTTGGATACAAGCTTGTCTGGGTGGTGAGTCGCCATGAG
>Ga0115565_10000436_pt1 | contig 36444 bp, 29 predicted proteins | sample COGITO_mtgs_1105_FD_87199 | JGI IMG/M metagenome (GOLD analysis project Ga0115565, IMG submission 87199) | Pelagic marine microbial communities from North Sea - COGITO_mtgs_110530 | ecosystem: Environmental > Aquatic > Marine > Epipelagic | place: Germany:Helgoland, sampling site Kabeltonne... | reverse complement strand
TTACGACCTTTTATAGAACAAAACGCACTTGCTTTTGGGGTTTCATTTGTTTGGCAAGAAGAAGTTGATAAAATTAACGTTTTACAAGCTTCAATTACTGGTATGCACAGAGCTATTGACCAACTTAAAATTACTCCCGAATTTATAATTATTGATGGCAATAAATTCAAAGATTATAAAGAAATTTCGCATAAAACCATTGTAAAAGGCGACTCCAAATATCTAAGTATTGCTGCAGCTTCTGTGTTGGCAAAAACCTATAGAGATGAATATATGCAAAAAATTCATCAGGAATTCCCCATGTATAATTGGGCAAAAAACAAAGGCTATCCCACTAAAGAACATAGAAATGGAATTCGTGAATTTGGTGCAACTATACATCACAGAAAAACATTTATACTTTTACCAGAACAATTAAAGTTGAAGATTTAATTTTTTTTTGGAGCTATTTCCTGCTTTCCATTATATCTTTATTTGTGAAAAACAAAAAAAGGATGCCATTTCAATCAGGGCTAGAATTTTTTGCCAAATTTCAGAATAATGTAAGTTTCTTCACATTTTAAAATAACTTTTGAATCTGTTGCTTTTTAAAAATTTCAATCTGTGAGAATCAATGAAATTGATATAGCAATTGTAAGTATCATTTTTTTCACACATTTAATCCGTGAAATCTGTTTCAAAAAAAAAAATATCTAAAAGAATAATTTCACTCCAAACAAATTAATTCGTGAATTCGTGGTATTTCAAAAAGAGAATCATCTGTATAAATCCGTGAAATTCGTGTCAAAAAAAATCAGTTCAAAGAATAATTTCACTCCAAACAAATTAATTCGTGAATTTGTGGCATTACAAAAAGAGAATCATCAGTGAAAACCCATGAAATCCGTATCAAAAAAAATCATTTAAAAGAATAATTTATCTCCAAACAATTTAATTCGTGCATTCGTGGCATTTCATCAAAAACATTATCAGTGAAAAACCATAAAATCCGTATCAAAAATATTTTCACACAATTACTATAAAAACCAAAATCATCCACAAACTTTTTCTATTTTTACGCTCCAAAATCTTAAAAGATGATTAAAAAAACGAGAGCAGAAATTACCAAATGTATTCTTCATAAAGTAGCCAATAAATTTAACAGCGGTCAAAATGTTTTTTCAAACGATTTAATTCGTTTTGATCAAGAAAGTTATGATTTAATGAAGAATTTTCTGTTAAAACCATTTGGCAGTTTAACACAAAGCTATCGTTTTTCTCATCATGCAGATGTACGTTTAAATGAATTGAATAATTACGCTTCAGAAGTATTTAAAGAAGAAAGTGCCTTTGTAGAATATTCAAAAAATATTGTAAATCATTTGTTTGAACAATCCAATTCAGCACAAATAAAAACAGGAGATGTTCTTGTAGTTTTTATTGAAGGAATTGAATATAAAGATGTATTAACTGAAGCAGTTGGTATCTTTAAGATTGAAAATAAAGTTGATTTTTTTCAGACGTATCTAGATGATAATGAGAGTTTTGATGTAGTAGTTCAAAAAGGAATATCAACAAAAAGAATAGATAAAGGATGTTTGATTTTAAACACTTCAGACACAGAAGGAACTGTAGTTTTTTCAGTAGATAACAATAATTACGATGCTCAATATTGGATTAAAAATTTCTTATCTGTAAAATTGGCAGACGATTATAATTCGCACACACAAAATTATTTAGAAATGTGTAAAGAGTTTTCTGAGGAAGTTATAAAGCCAGAGTTGGGCATGAAAGAGCAAGGAAACTTTTTAGCAAATACAGTAGATTATTTTAAAGAACACGAAGCTGTAGATTACAACGAATTTAAAGACGAAATCTTCGAAGACGAGAAACATAAAGAGAAATTTGAAGAATATAAAAAACATTTTGAAAATTTAAATGATGTTTTAATTCGTAATAACTTTGATGTTTCAGGGGTTGTCTTAAAGAAAGAAAAAAGTAAGCTAAAAACAGAGATTAAATTAGATACTAACATCAGCATAAAATTAGATGTTGATGCACCAGATGCTGCAGCAGAATATTTAGAAAGAGGGTATGATGAAGAGAAAAAAATGAAGTTTTACAAAGTGTATTTTAACGAAGAGAAATAAGTTTGTTAGTTGTTAGTTGTTAGTTGTTAGTTGTTAGTCGAGGAAATTGTTCCACTTTTCTTCAAACTTCAAACTTCAAACTTCAAACTTCAAACTTCAAATTTCATTCACGAATTCATCCACCTCAAAAAGTACTTTAAAATGTTTTAATATTTTACCCTTAACTTCCTCTAAATCCACTTTTTTGCCCAATTCAGCTTCCATAGATGCTACAGCTTTACCACGAATTCCACAAGGAATTATATTGTCAAAATAGCCTAAATTAACGTTTGCATTTAAAGCAAAACCGTGCATTGTTACCCATCTAGAAGAACGAATACCCATTGCACAAATTTTACGAGCAAAAGGAGTTCCAACATCTAGCCAAACACCAGTTTCTCCTTTGCTTCTTGCGCCTTTTAAACCATATTCTGCAATGGTTAAAATAATAGATTCCTCTAATAATCTAAGGTATTTATGAATATCAGTAAAAAAATTTTCTAAATCTAAAATTGGGTAGCCAACAATTTGTCCTGGACCATGATAGGTAATATCTCCACCTCTGTTTATTTTATAAAAAGTTGCCCCTTTTTCTTCTAATTGTTTTTCGTTTAACAATAAATTACTTAAATCTCCACTTTTACCAAGCGTGTATACATGAGGATGCTCAACAAATAAAAAATGATTTGGAGTAGTAGTTGTATTATTATTTCTTCGATTATCAATTTTAACATCAACAATTTCTTGTAATAGTTCAGATTGATAGTCCCAAGTTTCTTTATAATCTTTAAGACCAAGGTCTTTTAGCTGTATGTTTCTATTCATAATTACGACTACAAAGGTAAATATTTCATTATATTTGAAAACCTAAATTGTATTTTAAATATACTTTTATGAAAAACAGATTATCCCTTATACTTTTTCTTGCAATTTTATTGAATTGTAGTTCCTCTTTTTATGGGCAACAATTATGGCAAAAGCAAGAAAAAGAGAATATATCTATTCAAAAGAAAGCAATTTTTCAAAAGAAAAACTTTCCTTCAAACTATGAAATTGTAACTTTAAATAGTAGTGTTTTTGAGGGTGAAGTAAGCAGAAAATCACCAAATTTCACTACTATTATAGAGTTGCCAAACGCAGATGGTAGTTTGTCGAAATTTACCATTCAAGAAAATTCTAATTTTGATCCTATTTTACAAGCCAAATTTCCCAATGTAAAATCATACACTGCAAAAGGAATTGATGATAAATCTGCAAATGCTAAAATAAGCATTGGTACAGATGGTTTTCACGCAGTTATTTATTCAGAGGCAAAAGAAACTATTTATATAGATCCATATACAAAAGATAAAAAAGAATATATTATTTACAATAAAAGTAGTTTAAATAAAGTAGATTTAGACTTTAAATGTCAGGTGGAAGAAGCTGCAAGTAAAGGTTTTGCGACGACTGATTTTTCAAAAAATGTAAATGATGGTAAACTAAGAACTTATAGATTGGCACTGGCTTGTAGTGGAGAATATGCTCAATTTCATTTAGGTGCTAATCAACAAAATATACCAACTTCTGCATCAGATCAAGTAAAAAAAGCAGCAGTTTTATCTGCAATGAATACTTCTTTAACAAGATTAAATGGTGTTTTTGAAAGAGAATTATCTGTAAAATTTCAGCTCGTAAACAATAATGAAGAGCTTATTTTTTTAAATCCTGCCACAGATGGTATGACAGATGATGATCCTGATAAACTTATAGACGAAGTACAAGTTATTTGTGACGCAAGAATCGGAAATGCGAATTATGATATTGGCCATGTTTTTAGCACATCTGGAGGCAATTTGTCTGGTATAGCTGGTTTGGGAGTTGTTTGTATTACTGGACAAAAAGCAAGAGGTGTTACAGGTTTAGGCTCTCCTGTTGGCGATCCTTATGATATTGATTTAGTTGCTCATGAATTAGGGCATCAATTTGGAGCAACACATACACAAAATAATCCTTGTAATAGAACAAATTCTACAGCCATTGAGCCAGGAAGTGGTTCCACAATTATGGGGTATGCAGGTATTTGTTCACCCAATGTAAAGTCTGGGAACGCAAATGGAAATAGTGATGATTATTTTCACGCAGTTAGTCTTGCTCAAATTTGGGCTGTTATTCAAGCTTCAGGAGGTTGTGCAGTGCTAACCAACACAAATAATTCTACACCAACTGCAAATGCAGGTTTAGATTTTAGTATCCCAAAATCTACGCCTTTCAAATTATCAGGTACAGGAAATGATGCAGATGGTTTAAGTACATTAACTTATAATTGGGAGCAATTAGATAATGAAATTGCAACAATGCCTCCAGAAGCAACAAACTTAGGTGGGCCAACATTTAGATCTTTACCTTCTAAAAATGTTCCTTTTAGATACATGCCAGCTTTAGCAACTGTTGTAAATGGCAGTTTAGAAACTACTTGGGAAGTTGTACCTTCTGTTGCAAGAGAGTTAAATTTTTCTTTTGTTGTAAGAGATAATAATGTTGGTGGAGGAAGCACAGCAAGAGATGATATGAAAATTAATATAGTTGATGTAGTTCCCTTTACAGTTACAGCACCAAATTCTGCTGTAGTTTGGAATACTGGAAGTACCCAAACAATATCTTGGAACCAAGGTTTAACAAATGCAGCTCCAATAAATTGTGCTACTGTACATATAAAATTATCTATAGATGGAGGACTTACGTTTCCCATAATTTTAAAATCGAATACAGCTAATGACGGAACAGAAGAGATAATTATTCCTGATAATGCAACTAGCTCTGCAAGAATTATGGTAGAAGCTGCTGATAATATTTTTTACAATATTAATGCAACAAATTTTACGATTAATTCAGTAACACCAACATTTATTGTAAACAATACAGATGGTTTGCAGAGTGCTTGTAATTCTGATAATCAAAGTGTAACCTACAATTTAAATTTTGATTTTGTAAATGGTTTTTCTGAAACAGTTACGTTATCATCTTCTGGAGAGCCAGCAGGTTCCAATATTTCATTTAGCGCTTCAACAATTAATGCTGATGGTAATATTAGTATGACAGTTTCTAATTTTAATGATAAGACACCACAAGAATATGAAATTATTGTTACAGGAACTTCTGCAACAATCACCCAAACTCTTAAAGTAGATTTTAGATTAAGTTCAGCTGATTTTAACGAATTAATACTTTCTTTTCCTGCAGATAATGCTACGAATTTAAATTTAGTGGAAGAGTTAACTTGGAATAATGATCCAAATGCAACTTCTTATAATGTAGAAATTGCAACTGATGCTGAATTTTCGAACATAATTTCCACAGGAAATGTGATAACAAACTCTTACACAACAACAAATCTTATTGGAGTAACTGAATATTTTTGGAGAGTGAAACCTAAAAATAGTTGTGGAGAAGGTGAGTTTTCATCCGTTTTTAGTTTTACAACAAAAGTAGCTGTTTATTGCTCTTCGACCTTTACAGATGAAGCTGGAGGAACAGAACACATAACAAACGTTACTTTTGGTGCAATTAATAATGATTCTGGGAATGACACAACAGATGGTTACCAAGATTTTACATCCATAAACACCAATCTTTTAAGAGGCCAAGAAGAGCAAATTAGTGTAACTTTTGATACTGGAGGTTTCCAAGATCATTGCTATGTTTTTATTGATTGGAACCAAGATTTTGAATTTGATAACGATACAGAAAGGTATGATTTAGGGACTAAAGTTGACGCCGATGGAAATTTTTTGACAACAAATACTGATACTTCAATATTTACGATTACAGTTCCAAATAATGCCAAAATAGGAAAAACTAGAATGCGTGTTGTTTTAGAATATGATGATCCATCAGATGGCTTTGGAGATGGAGCTTGTGATGCAGATCATCTTACAGAATGGGGAGAAACCGAAGATTATTCAGTAACTATTTCAGAACTTTTTTCTGTGCTTGCAACCTCAGAAACGTGTCCAGATTCAAATGATGGAAGTATAAAAATTGAAATTAATTTACCAGAATATTCCTATCAAACCACTATAATTGGACCTTCAACAAATATTTCGGAAAATATTTCATCAGAGGGTTTAGAGGTTTTCAATTTAGTACCAGGAGTGTATTCAGTATGTATTAAAATTGAAGAATTAGACGAAACCCAATGTTTTGAAGTCACGATTATTGAGGCAACTCCAATTTCTTTAAAATTAACTTCTCAGAAGCAATCGAGCGTTTTTTCTTTTGCAATTGATACTGGGACACCTCCTTTTGAGGTTTTTTTAAATGATGAATTAATAGGAATTACAAGTCAAAAAGAGTTTGATTTTGATATTTTAAAAAGGGGCGTTTTAAAAGTAAAAACTGCAAAAGAATGTGAAGGAGTGTTTCAGAAAAATATTGGGGGTTATTTACTTTTAAATAATCCTGTAAATGAAAATATTGAATTACTACTTCCTTTTGGCAATGAAGACGAAAATATAGAAACTTATATTTTTGATATGACTGGTAAATTAGTACATAAACAAAAAGTTATGGTAAATTCAGATAAAATAACAATTCCTTTTAGTAATTACGCTAAAGGAATTTATACCCTGAAATTATCTTTAAAAGATGCAAAACCAATTAAAATCTTAAAACAATGATGAAGCAGTTAAACGTAATTTTAATTTGTTTTAGTTTATTAATACTTCAAGGATGTGAAAAATATAAAAACAAAGCACCTTCTTCTGTAGAACTTATATTCCCATCCGAAAATTTGTTGTGTATAGATAATACAATAAATTTTGATTGGACAGATACTATAGATCCAGAGGATGATGAAATTGGATACACAATTATAATAGCAGAAGATAGAGCATTTACGAATATAATTGAGAGTAGAGGAGTAAGTGAAAGTGAAATAACTTTGACTTTAGAGAAAGGAATTCCTTATTACTGGAAAGTTGATGCCTTAGATATTGATAATAACTTAGGAACATCTTCAGAAACTTTTGCATTTTATACACAAAGTGAAACTATCGAAAATTATGCACCATTTTCGCCGAAAGTAATTACTCCAGAAAATAGTTCAATTGTAAATGCTGGTAGTATTTTTTTACGATGGATTGCTGAAGACATAAATACAACTGATGTATTAACCTACGAACTATATTTTGGAGAAAATGATAATTTAGTGTTGATTGAGAATGATTTAAACTCACAAAACTATGAAGTTACTGCAGAAACTGGCAAAACATATTCTTGGCAAGTACATGTTAAAGATCAAAATGGCGCAAAATCTATTGGGCAAATCTGGACTTTTACTGTAAATTAAAAAAAATAGAAGAATTAAAAAAAGCCTCATCAGAGATACAGAAATAAATTCAGCATTCATGAAGAGGCTTTTTTTTGATGTTTATTTTCTTATCCTAAGAAAGGATATTTATAATCTTGAGGCGTTACAAAAGTTTCTTTGATTAACCTTACAGACGTCCATCTTAATAAATTTTGAGCAGAACCAGCTTTATCATTAGTTCCTGATGCTCTTGCACCACCAAAAGGTTGTTGCCCAACAACAGCTCCAGTTGGTTTGTCATTAATATAAAAGTTTCCTGCTGCGTTTTCTAATGCTTTAGATGCTTGTTCAACAATATATCTATCCGTAGAAAAAATAGCACCTGTTAAAGCATATTCTGTAGATTCATCTACTAATTGTAAAGAAGCTTCCCATTCTAAATCCTCGTAAATATAAACTGTAATTACAGGGCCAAAAAGCTCTGTAGTCATAGTTTCGTATTTTGGAGTTTTTGCTAAAATTACAGTTGGTTCAATAAAATAACCTTTCGATTTATCATGATTTCCACCAATAATAACTTCGGCATTTACATCTGCTTTTGCAGCATCAATATATTTTGCAATTTTATCAAAAGAACCTTCATGAATTACTGCATTTACAAAATTCTTTGGTTCATCTGGAGAACCCATTTTTAATTCTGATGTTTGTGCAATTAAATGCTTTTTAACTTCCTCCCAAATTGAAGCAGGAATATAAGCACGCGAAGCAGCAGAACATTTTTGACCTTGATATTCAAAAGCACCTCTTGTAATTGCTGTTGCAACTTGCAAAGGAAATGCTGAATTATGTGCCCAAATAAAATCTTTTCCACCAGTTTCACCTACAATTCTTGGGTAGGTTTTGTAAGTATGGATATTATTACCAATTTGTTGCCAAAGGTTTTTGAAAACGGTTGTAGAACCTGTAAAATGTAATCCAGAGAAATCAGGTGATGCCAAAACAGTATCAGAAATCATAACAGGATCTCCATAAACAACGTTAATTACGCCATCTGGCAAACCAGCTTCTTTAAATAAATCTACAATTACTTGTGCAGAATATGCTTGATGATCTGAAGGTTTCCAAACCACAACATTCCCCATTAAAGCTGCTGCTGCTGGTAAGTTTGCTGCAATAGATGTAAAGTTAAAAGGAGAAATTGCATATACAAATCCTTCTAAAGGTCTGTACTCAACTCTGTTCCAAATTCCTGGAGCAGAAGCTGGCTGATCTTTAAATATATCAGTCATATATTGTACATTAAATCTAAAGAAATCAATCATTTCGCAAGCTGCATCAATTTCTGCTTGATACACATTTTTAGATTGTGCCAACATTGTAGAAGCATTCATCTTTGCTCTATAAGGTCCTGCTAACAATTCAGCAGCTTTTAAGAAAATAGATGCTCTTTCCATCCAAGAAACGCTAGACCATGCTTCTCTTGCAGCTAAAGCTGTTGAAATTGCTTCATCTATATGTTTTTTTTCTGCAATATGATAATGACCAACCACATGTTTATGATCATGAGGAGGTGTAATATTTCTAGTATTTCCTGTTCTAACCTCTTTTCCATTAATGTGCATAGGAATATCTGCTGTTCCTTTATACATTTCTTTGTAGGTTGCTAAAACTTCTTTTAATTCTGGTGAACCAGGTTTGTAATCTTTTACGGGTTCATTAACTGCTATTGGAACATTGAAAAATCCTCTTGCCATTTTTTATGTTTTTAAATTTGAATCAACTAATTTTGAATATAACAAAGTTACAATTTTTGTTTCAATAATTTTAAAGCATATTGTATGTCTTTTGTTGAAGTAAATTTAATAATTGCAGTAATATTTGAGTTTTATCACAAATAAAAGAAAACTAATATAATGTGTACAGTCACGTATTTACCTTTAAAGAACGATAACTTTATTTTAACTTCTAATAGAGATGAAACTCCTTTAAGAAAAACATTTCCACCAAAAACTTATGTAGAAAATGGTGTGGAATTAACCTATCCAAAAGATGAATTGGCTGGAGGAACTTGGATTGGAACAAGCAATAAAAACAGATTAGTTTGTTTATTAAATGGCGCTTTTAAAAAGCATATTCGAAACAAATATTACAAAATGAGTAGAGGTATTATTGTGAAAAATATCCTTTTAGCTCAGGATGCTGTTTCTTATATACATGATTTTAATTTTGATGAAATAGAACCATTTACAATTGTGATATTAGATTGGAATTATCAATTAGTAACCTATGAGTTTGTTTGGGATGGAGAAACAAAACATTTTAAAAAGTTACCTCAAAAACCAAGAATATGGTCATCATCTCCTTTATATACAGATGAAATGAAGCAAATAAGAACAGATTGGTTTACAGATTGGCTAGCTGAAAACAAAGAATATCAGCAAGAAAAGATTTTAGAATTTCACAAAAACGAAACCTTAGGAAGTCGAGAAAATGCTATTAAAATGAAACGTGCATTTTTGGAAACAGTGAGTATTACATCCATAGAAAAAAGAGGAGAAAGTGTTTCTATGGAGTATGTTGATTTCTTAAAAGATATATTATGAGAGCATCAAAATTTTAGTCGAGTACAATAGTCTTTAAAACTCCGACTATTTTTCTGATAAATTGAACCATAGATTTTAAGATTTTTATTGCAAATCCTAAAAGAGTAAAAAAGAAATTACAAACAGAAATGAAACACCAATACCAGATACAATCATATAGCTTATGTTTAATAACAGGAATTTCATAAATGTTTTAAAATATCCTTGTTGATAAAATTTCTTCATAGCAATAATTAGGTATAAGAGAAATAACACAATAAATACCCAGATTTCAGGTTTTAATGTGCATAATCTCAAAATTAAAAAGATAGTAAACAGCATAAAGAAAACTGTTTGCACATGAAAAACGAAAATTAAATGATCTACATAGGTATATTTTCTTCGGATGTAAAAAAACCTTAAAAATAGTGTGAAAAAAGGTAAAAAGATAAATAATGCTATGGAGCCATAGGATAAAACTTGACTAAAAAATTGCTCTCTGCTTTCTTCACTTTTTGAGATTGTATATAAACTTTTTGCCTTTGTAAATAAAAACCGATTAGTAAAGTTTTTCTCATATCCTAAAGAATCTAAAGCAACATCTATTTTAGAGTCTGGATATTTTTTAGCATATTCTGCAAAATCATCTAACCTAGTTTCTCCACCAAATTTAAAAGTTATATCGTTGTTATTACCTTTAATTTTTGTGGTGTCTTTTGCTTCTTTTTCTACTTCCTCTAAAATCTTTTTTCTTGCAATCTCAGGGATATAAGACTGTTGCAAGTCTTCATCTAAATTATTTACGATAGAATCTATTTTTTCTTGCGTAAGTTCTATATCCTTTTTAGAATTGTCTTTGTTTTCAATTGAATCTTTTCGAATAACATCATTTATATTTTCTTTGGTTTCATTTGCTAAATTTTGATATTTTTCTTTGGTTTTGGTAAGCCCAATGATCAAAAAAAAGATAATAGAAACTGTTAAATAAAAACGAAATGGATTTGAGTATCGTTCTCTTTTTCCATCAATATAGTCTTTAGAAACTTTACCAGGACTTATTAAAAGTGGGATAATTGTATTCCAGAATTTGGCTTCAAAATTAAAAAGTCCATTAAAAACCTCATGAACAAAACTCCAAAAAGTAATTTTGTTGCCTTTGTTTTTTTGCCCACATTCAGGACAAAATTTTTCATGTCCATTAAAAGGATGCCCACAATTTAAGCAGGCAGCATCTTTTATTTTTGCAACTTTATTTTTTGTTTTATTTAGTTTGATAATATTGGTGTTGATAGTTGAAATGTAGGAATTCTCACTTTAAACTGCTCTAAAGTTTCAATATTTAGCATCGTATAAAAACCACTCATGGCACCTATGTTAGATTCTAAGAAGCAACCAGAGCTATAAGAATAATTATCGTTTGGTTTTAAAATTGGGGTTTGCCCAACAACACCTTCGCCTGTTACAATTTCTGTTTCGTTAAGAGAGTCTATAATTTCCCAAAAACGATCTATTAATTTTACAGTTTGCTCAGAATTATTTTCGATAGTTATAAAATAGGCAAATACATAATATAGCCTGTTGTTTCTATAACTAGTGCCATTGTATTTTGTTTTTACGGAAATTTTAATCCCTTTTGTAATGCGCTCTACCATGAAAGGTAAATGTAGCTTTTTTAGTTTTTAGAAACAAATCAAAATTTAATTATCTATCTTGATTATAAAAACCTGTGCCAATTCCAATTACACGATCATATAAACCTCCAATAGGTTTAAAATAGGTAATAACAGTATATTGGTTTTCGGTTTCAAAAAAAGTACCATTTATTTCATTGGTATCAACTTTGTTAAATTTATCAACAGTTGCAAATGTGTAATTATAAAAACCCTGTTTCATTAAAATACTTCCTTTGTAACTTTTATCTTCAAAATCATATTCTAATTTAGTTTCTTCTTCAATTTCAAAATTGTTGAAAGCACCATAAACGTGCACGCTTTTATCTAAAAAAGGCGAATCTGCATACAATGTAAAGTGCATCATTGCATAATCTGCTTCAGTATTAGGTGTGTTTCCTTCTAAGGTTCTAAACACAAATTGCCCATTAATGTCAGGATTAAATCTGTATTCTAAATCAGGATTGTATGTATAAGGATATAAATAATGATGAAAAACATCTTTCATTTCTATACGAACTACATTTAAACTTTTATTTCTGATGAGTTTTGTATCAAAATTCAAATATTCGTTACCTCCCCAAAAATTGGTTTTGTTTGTATAAGTATATCGCAATTGATTTTGTTGAAAAAAAGTGGGTTGTAAATCTGTAATTTTTTCGTTCCAATTTTCATTTTTTAGAACCACAACGTTAATTTCTTGTTGAGGATTGTTAATTCTAATATTAGGATGATTTATTGTAAATTCTAAAGTTTGCTGAGTGCCTGTAGTGGCTGCATTTCTACTTCTAGAAACCTGAACACCAACAATCGCCGCGTTTTCATACAGTACAAATCTTCTTGTAAAAACAACTTCATCATAATCATTTAAAACTGATAATAAGTAATTACCACTCTTAGTAATTACAGTATTTACATTCGGTATGTTAACTTCATAATGCGTATAACTCTGAAAAGTATTAAAAGAATTGGAAACATTTATAATGGTATTTTCATCAAAACCATCAATAAATTGGCTTGATAGCAATCTGCTTTTTCGCCAATCGTGTGTCATGTGTTCTATTTTGTAACTATAATCTTTACTATCATTTTCCAAATCATCAAAAGATAATTGTAAAACAGTACCCAAAGGAACAATCGCAGAGTAATTATTTTCTTGTAAAGGTCTTAGTTGAATTGATTTAATGTTTTGTGCATTTATCGTTATAAAAAAAAATAACAATCCAATAAGTATGGTTTTTTGTATCATAATTACAAAAATATCAATTTTTAAGCCAAAAATAAAATATCTTATAATTTTTGATTTTTACTCAATTTAGAATCGTTATAAATAGTAATTCTTTAACAACATTACAACATATTTATATTAAAAATAGTTGCTAAAATCCGTAAATTTGCATGATTTTTAAAGATAACTAACAATTCCAAACTACTATGTCAAAAGACATTCGTATTAAAAAAGGCTTAAATATTAAGCTTGTTGGCGAGGCAGAAAAAACAACTACTAATAGTTCTTTAAGTAGTGTTTATGCTATAAAGCCAGAAGATTTCCACGGAATTACACCTAAATTATTGGCTAAAGAAGGCGCAAGCGTAAAAGCAGGACAAGCATTGTTCTACGATAAAAACGATGAGCGAATTTTATTTCCAAGTCCTGTTTCTGGAACAGTAACAGAGGTTTTACGTGGAGCAAGAAGAAAAATCTTAGCAATTAAAATTAATGCTGATGCAACTATTGAGCATACAGATTTTGGTGTAAAAAAGTCATCATCTATGTCTCCAGAAGATGTAAAATCGCATTTATTTTTAGGAGGTTGTTGGCCATTTGTAAAGCAGCGTCCTTTTGATGTGATTGCAAATCCTAACCAAGCACCAAAAGCAATTTTTATTTCTGCAAGTAACACAGCTCCTTTAGCTCCAGATTTATCTTACACTTTAAAAGGTAGAGAATTAGAGTTAAAAACCGGTTTAGAGGTTATTGCCAAATTAACAGAAGGTAAAGTTCATGTTGCTGTTGGTAAAGATGAAAGTTCACTTTTTCAAGGTGTTTCTGGTGTTGAATTGCATACAGTTTCAGGTCCACATCCAGCAGGAAATGTTGGAACTCATATTGCAAAAATAAACCCAATAAATAAAGGAGAAGTTGTTTGGACTTTAAAGATTGAAGATGTTGTTGTAATAGGAGAATTATTTTTAACAGGCAGGTTTAATCTTACAAGAACAATTGCTTTAACAGGTTCTCAATTTACAAAACCACATTATGTAACTGCAATTGCAGGAGCTACAATAGCTGATGTTGTTGCTGAGAATATAGAAAATACTGGCACTAGAATTATAAGTGGGAACGTGCTTTCTGGAAAAGAGGTTAAAAGTGAAGATTTTTTAGGATATTATGATAACCAAGTTACAGCAATTCCTGAAGGAGATGATTATGAGTTTTTTGGATGGAATAAACCTGTCTTCAATAAAATCTCAACATCAAGAGCATTAACTTTTTCTTGGTTAACACCAAATAAAAAATACGATTTAGATACCAATACTAATGGTGAACATAGAGCATTTGTGGTAACAGGTTCTTATGAAGAAGTTTTTCCTTTAGATATTTATCCAATGCAATTATTAAAAGCATTTATGTATAAAGATTTAGATGAAATGGAGGCTTTAGGAGGTTATGAAGTAGCACCAGAAGATTTTGCATTAACCGAATTTGTGTGCGTTTCAAAACAACCACACCAAAAAATAATTCGTGAAGGTTTAGATTTAATGAGACAAGAATTAGGATAAGATTATGAGCTTAAAACAAAACTTACATAATTTAAAAGAAAAATATAAAGGAACAAAAATGGCACCTGCATTTAATGCAATCCATACCTTTTTATATTTACCAAATGAAGTTACTCATGGAGGAACTCATATAAAAGCAGCAGACGATTTAAAGCGTACAATGAATATTGTAATTATTGCTTTAATTCCATGTTTGCTTTTCGGAATATTTAACGCAGGTTATCAACATTATGCAGCAATAGATGCAGCAAAAGGTGTTGTTAGAGAAGCATCTCTTTTAGGAAATTTTATCACTTGGGATAATTTTGTAGTTGGTGCTTGGACAGTTTTGCCATTAGTAGTAGTTTCTTATGGAGTTGGTCTTTTAGTAGAATTTATTTTCGCAGTTATAAAAGGTCATGAAGTTGAAGAAGGATACTTAGTAACAGGAATGTTAGTGCCTTTAATTGTTCCTGTAGATATTCCTTTATGGATGTTATCAGTAGCTGTTATTTTTGGAGTTGTAATTGGTAAAGAAGTTTTTGGTGGTACAGGAATGAATATTTTAAATCCTGCTTTAACCATTAGAGCTTTCTTATTTTTCGCATATCCAACTTGGATGTCTGGTGATAAAGTTTGGGTTCATGAAGCTGTTGCAAGAACAGGAACTGCAGATGCAATTTCTGGAGAAACTGTTTTAGGAGCGTATGCACAAAATGCCAATTTACCTGAACTAGGAAATAGTGTTTTAGCAGGAGTAGATAAAATGGACATGTTCTTTGGTTTTATGCCAGGTTCTGTTGGTGAAACTTCTAAAATTCTAATTATTCTAGGTGGTTTGTTTTTGATTTATACAAAAGTTGCAAGTTGGCGAATTATCCTTTCTGCGATTGTTGGTGCATTAGCAATGGGATTAATTTTTAATGGTGTTGTAAACGCTGGCTGGATTACAGATACAAGTAAATTCTTCGGATTAATGAGTGTTCCTTTTTGGCAACATTTAATTATAGGAAGTATTTTATTTGGTGCTGTTTACATGGCAACAGATCCTGTAAGTGGATCACAAACAAATAAAGGAAAATGGATTTACGGTTTCTTAATTGGTTTTATATCGATTATGATTCGTGTATTTAATCCTGCATATCCAGAAGGAGTATTTTTAGCAATTTTATTGATGAATGTATTTGCTCCAACAATTGATCATTATGTGATTCAAGGAAATGTTAAGAGAAGAATGAAACGTTTAAAAGCAAAAACAGCTTAATTATGGCAGTTAACACAGATAAAAATACGTATACTATTCTATTTGCTATTATAATGGTTGTTGTTGTAGGATCGCTTTTAGCATTCACAGCATCATCATTAAAGCCTCAAATTAAAGAAAACCAGCGAATGGAGAAGCAGCAGAATATTCTGTATGCAATGGGTGTAAATGAAAACGAAGGTTCAGGAGATATCACATTTGTATCTACAGATAAAGTTGCCAATAAATTTTCTGCAAATATTTCTGAGCAATTAGTTTTGGAATATAAAGATGGAAAAATCATTAATAAAATGACGCGTCAAGAATTTATGGATTCTAAAGACGATGGTAAAGGAATGGAGCCTTATTTAATTGATGTGAAAAAACAACAAACAAGAGCAAAAGAAGGTAAATCTAGATTTTTACCTTTATTTGTTGGGACACAAGAAGGACAAACTGTTTATATAGCACCAATTAGAGGAAAAGGTTTATGGGATGCCATTTGGGGTTTTGTAGCTTTAGATAAAGATATGGTTGTAAGAGGAACGTTTTTTGATCACGCAGGTGAAACTCCAGGTTTGGGATCGAACATAAAACAACGTTATTTTATGGATGATTTTTATGGTGAAAAATTATTAACGGATGCAGGAGTGTTCAAAGGAATAAATGTTGCAAAAGGAAATAATGATCCTAAAAACGAAAGAAAAGACGATTATGCAGTTGATGCCTTAGCAGGTGCAACTATTACAGGCGATGGTATATCTGCAATGATAAAGAAAGATTTAAAATTGTACATGCCATTTTTTCAGGAATTAAATACAAAATTAAATTAGGATGGCTATACTATCAAAAAAAGACGCTAAATTAATTACAGATCCACTAGCAGATAACAATCCAATTACAATACAAGTATTAGGTATCTGTTCTGCTTTAGCAATTACTGCAGATTTAAAAGCATCGCTAGTAATGGGTATTGCAGTATTATTTGTAATGGGTGTTGGTAACGTTGTTATTTCTTTGATGCGTAACATAATACCATCAAAAATTAGAATTATTGTACAGCTTATTGTTGTTGCATCTTTGGTAATTGTTGTAGATCAAGTTTTAAAAGCTTATGCTTTTGAATTGAGCAAAACACTTTCTGTTTTTATTGGATTAATTATTACCAACTGTATTATTATGGGACGTTTTGAAGCTTTTGCTCTAGCAAATGGACCTTACAGATCTTTTTTAGATGGAATAGGAAATGCTTTAGGATATGCAGTAATATTAGTTTTAGTTGGTTTCTTTAGAGAATTGCTAGGTGCTGGGACCTTGTTCGGAATTCCAGTTTTGGGAGATCCAATTGAAAAAACAGGATTATTTTCTACAGGATACGAAAATAACGGTTTTATGTTAATGCCACCAATGGCGTTAATTATCGTTGGTTTAATTATTTGGGTTCAACGTAGTAGAAACAAAGATTTAATTGAGGATTAACACTTTTGTGTCTCTGAATTTATTTCAGAATTTTTTAAAGAAATAAAAATAATAAGCTTCTGATTTTACATCAGAATAAAAAATAAAAAAATGATAGAACATTTAGAGTTATTTTTCAAAGCAGTTTTTATAGACAACATGGTCTTTGCTGTCTTTTTAGGAATGTGTTCATATTTAGCCGTTTCTAAGAAAGTATCGACTGCAGTTGGTTTAGGAGCAGCAGTAATCTTTGTTTTAGCAATTACAGTTCCTTTAAACTGGTTATTAGATCAGTACTTATTGCAACCTGGAGCTTTATCTTGGTTAGGTCCAGAATATGCAGATTACGATTTAGGTTTCCTTTCTTTTATCATGTTTATTGCAACAATTGCAACCATGGTTCAGTTAGTTGAAATTATCGTTGAAAAATTTTCCCCATCACTTTACAACTCTTTAGGTATTTTCTTACCATTAATTGCTGTAAACTGTGCAATTTTAGGAGGAAGTTTATTTATGCAATCTCGTGAAATCCCTTCTTTAGGATTGGCTTTAAATTACGGAATTTCATCTGGAATTGGTTGGTTTTTAGCAATTTTAGCAATTGCAGCAATTCGTGAAAAAATTAGATATTCTAGTGTTCCTCCAGCTTTAAGAGGTTTAGGAATTACTTTTATAATTACGGGTTTAATGGGAATCGGTTTTTTAAGTTTTGGTGGAATGTTAACTGGAGGAGATGAAGAAGGAGAACCTTCTACAGAACCAGAAGCTAAAATTGAAAAAGTTGAGAAAAAGGAAGTGAAAGAAGAATTAGCAAAAAACACTAAAACTATACAATAATATGATTTTAGCAGCAGGAACAACAGGAACTGTTATAGCAACAGTAGCAGCATTTTTATTAATAACATTAATATTAGTAAGCGTTTTACTTTTTGTAAAACAAAAATTATCACCATCTGGTCCTGTAAAGATTATGATTAATGGTGAAAGAGAGATTGAAGTTGCATCAGGAGATTCTTTATTAACAACATTAGGAGCTAATAAAATTTTCTTACCATCAGCTTGTGGTGGAGGTGGAACTTGTATACAATGTGAATGTCATGTAAACGAAGGTGGAGGAGAAGCTTTGCCTACAGAAGTTCCTCATTTTTCTAGAAAGGAATTAAAAGATGGAGCACGTTTGGCTTGCCAAGTAAAAGTAAAACAAAACATGAATATCTCTATTCCAGAAGAAGTTTTTGGAATTAAAAAATGGGATGCTGTTGTTGTTAGAAACTATAACGTAGCTTCTTTTATTAAAGAATTCGTTGTTGAGATTCCAGAAGATATGGGTTACAAAGCAGGTGGATATATTCAAATTGAAATTCCTCCTTGTGAAGTGAAATTCGCGGATATGGATATTACTGCTCACCCAGAAGAACATGAAACTCCAGATAAATTTGAGGCTGAATGGAACAAATTTAATTTGAGACCTTTAGTAATGAAAAATAATGAAACTGTAGAAAGAGCTTATTCTATGGCATCTTATCCTGCAGAAGGAAGAGAAATTATGTTGAATGTACGTATTGCAACTCCACCATTTGACAGAGCAAAAGGTGGTTGGATGGATGTAAATCCAGGTGTTGCCTCTTCTTATATTTTTGGTTTGAAAAAAGGAGATAAATGTGTGATTTCTGGTCCTTATGGAGAATTCTTTATTAATGAATCTGATGCAGAAATGTTATATGTTGGTGGTGGAGCAGGTATGGCTCCAATGAGATCTCACTTATATCATTTATTCAGAACGTTAAAGACTGGAAGAAAAGTTACTTATTGGTATGGAGGGCGTTCTAAAGCAGAATTATTTTATATTGATCATTTTAGAGCTTTAGAAAAAGATTTTCCTAATTTTAACTTTTATATAGCGTTATCTGATCCTTTAGAATCTGATAATTGGAAAGTTAAAAAAGATCTTAATGACGAATCAGGAGATGGTTTTGTTGGATTTATTCACAATTGTGTTATCGATAACTATTTAAGCCAACACGAATCTCCAGAAGATATGGAATTATATTTCTGTGGACCACCATTAATGAACAAAGCTGTTCAAAAAATGGGTGAAGATTTTGGTATGCCAGATGAAAATATACGTTTTGATGATTTTGGTGGATAGCCAGAAATCAATTCTACAGTAATTTTAGAATTATTGCCTAACAAAAAAACCGATTCAATTTAATTTTGAATCGGTTTTTTTATTATTTTCTTGTAATGTTGAAAGATTTTTATGCTAAAAATGTTTTAAGATGATAAACAGGTTCTCCATTTTCTTGTTCAAATAACTTTGAGTAGTTCATTACATTTGGGATGTTATCTAATTTGCATAAAAGCTTCACAACTGCAACCAAACCATCAAACAAAACTTCATTGGAAGTCGGATTTTTTGGTTTATGATTATAGTGACATAATGGAGTTTTAAATCCACAAGCATCTAAAAATACCTTTTCAATTTGTAAAATTTCTTGTGGTGCGTACCCATTAAACTTTCTTCCTAAATTTTGATGAACTCTACCAACATAACTCAGCTGAAGCGAACCATGATCATTAGAAAGATGTTTCCAACTATCTTGATTATCTAAAATATTGCCAACTGCGCAAGCTGAACAATCTTCAGGGTTTAACCTATTATTATGATACGCATTATATAATTTAATTAATGCGTGTTCTAATCTTTGTGAAGTTTTCATAAGCTTTAATTTACTTTTTAAATATAATAAATTTTGTAAACACATTAAAACAAGAAGCAGTAAATGTTATTATTTTTAATAAATTTAAATTACTAATCAAGTCTTTTTTTATATTGATTGTTTTAAGTCGTATTTTTGATTTTTAGAAATGACATATCATGAAGCGCATACAAAAGATATTAAAGAAGAATAAGTACATTAAAATAAAATTAAAAAAAATTGCTACAAATCATTTAGAATTAAAAGCTAAAATTAATGGTATAAAAGGAAGTTTTATTTTAGATACAGGCGCTTCTAATTCTTGTGTTGGTATTGATATGATTTCTTATTTTAATTTAGACGCTAAAGAGAGCGAAACAAAAGCTGCAGGAGCAGGAGCAATCGATATGGAAACCCAACAATCAGAGAATAATTTCCTTAAAATTAAGAACTGGAAAACAAAAAAATGCCATCTGGTTTTATTCGATTTAACACATGTAAATACTGCTTTAACGCAACATAAAGCTAAAGAGGTTCACGGAATTATTGGTGCAGACATTTTAAGAAAAGGAAAAGCATTTATAGATTATAATAACAATACTTTATATTTAAAAAAGACAAAAAAATAATCAACATAAAATAAGAAAGAATGAGTTTACAAAAACAAGTAATGGACAAAATGAAAGAAGCAATGAAAGCAAAAGATACGGTTGCTTTACAAGCGTTAAGAGCTGTAAAAGCTGCTTTTTTATTAGCAAAAACAGAAACTGGTGTCCAAGCTGATATTTCTGAAGAACAAGAAATAAAGATAATTCAGAAGCAAGTTAAGCAAAGAAAAGATAGTGCCGCAATTTTTTTAAAACAAGATCGACAAGATTTAGCGGAACCTGAATTGGCAGAAATTGCGGTTTTAGAGCAATTTTTACCAGAAGCGTTATCAGAAGAAAAAATTGAAGAAGTTGTAGTTGCTACCATTAAAAAATTAGGTGCTTCAGGCATGCAAGATATGGGAAAAGTGATGGGAGTTGTTTCTAAAGAATTGGCAGGAAAAGCAGATGGAAAAACAATATCAACTTTAGTGAAAAAGAATTTGATGTAATTTTTTTAGAAATTATATTAGAAAAAAGGCTCCATAGTTCAACTGAATAGAATGTCAGATTTCGGCTCTGAAGGTTGCAGGTTTGAATCCTGCTGGAGTCACATAAAAAGCCTTAAAAATAGAAAATATTAGTTTTTAAGGTTTTTTTTAATTTTAGCTATTGCAATATAAAAACCCAATATTATTTTTTAATAATTGGTAAAGGAACAAAATCATCTTCACCAGGAACTTTAGGCCAGTTCTGAGTTTTCCAATTTTCTCTTGCTATTCTTATTAAGTTTTTGTCAGACGAAACAAAATTCCAGTTGATAGTTCTTGGCTCAGGAAATGGGGTTCCTCCAAATATATAAATAGTACTATTTGCTTCTATTTCAAAATCACACAAACTAGCATCTTTTGTAACTAATATTTGTTTTGGTTTATAAGTAAAGCCATTATTTATAATAGCACCTTCCAATACATATAAACCAGATTCGCCATATAAATTTTTACCACAGGTAACCTTTTGTTTTTTTGTGCTTTTTATTTCAATAAAAAATAAATCACTATAAACAGGAACTGGAGATTTTTTGTCAAAAGCTTTACCTGCAATTAATTTATAAGATAAACCCTGTTCTTGCCAAGTTGGTAATTTATCTGCTTCAATATGATGAAATGAAGGCTCAATTTGCTCTAGTTCTTTAGGTAAAGCAATCCATATTTGTAAACCATGTAAAGTTTTAGCAACATTTCTTAATCTTTTTGGTGTTCTTTCTGAATGTGCCACTCCTTTTCCAGCAGTCATCCAATTAACAGCGCCAGGATTTATTTCAATTTCTGTACCAATACTATCTCTGTGCATAATTGTTCCTTCAAAGAGATAGGTTAATGTTGATAAACCAATATGTGGATGAGGAGGAACATCTAAATTCTCATCAGCAGACATTTCAGCAGGTCCCATGTGATCGATAAAAGAAAAAGGTCCTACCATTCTTTTTTCTTTAAAAGGTAAAAGACGACCAACCATAAAATTGCCGATATTTGCAGCACGTTCTGGGATAATTGTTTCTATAGTAGACATACTCTTTTTAATTTATATAGGTTATTGGTATTCAGATGTTAATTCATCTACAATCAAACCATCTTCTAAGGTTTGAATCACACCCATTGCTGCTCTCTCTCCAGAAATCATAGCTGCATTTAAAGAACCGTTTAACAACTGATCGCCAGCTAAAAATACAGTTGCTTTTAATTTAGTTTCTGTGCTGGAAATTTCATATTGTAAATTGGTTAATTTTGGCAAGGCTTTCTTAATATGATAATGTTTTAAAAACTTTTTCACATCAATATTACAGAACCTTTTTAAATCTTCAGTAACTCTTAAAATTAAATCTAAATCAGTTAGTTGATGTTCTTTTACAACAGTTACCGATAATAAATCTTTTTTGTTTACTGTGGATGTTGATAAACTTGTGTGATAAAAAATATTGTTAATTAACGAATTTTTATCAGCAATTAAACCAATTAAAGGTTTTTGAATTACTCTTTTATCAGTTTCAAAATATAAAGTTTCACAGCTTTTCCAAGCTGTTTCCTGGTTTTTTAAGTTTGATATTAAAGAACTTGCTTCTGTTGCAATAATGGTAAAATGACTTTCTAAAATGCTATCATCTTGCAATATAATCTCCTTATCTTTTACTTCTTTTACAGGCGAATTAAACTTAAAAGTCGTGTTTTTTAAGTTTGATTTTAGCTGATTCGATATTTCTTGAATTCCGTTTTTAGGTAAAACGGCCAAACCATCACCAAACATTTTATACACAAACTCAAACATTCTGCTTGAAGTTTCTAAATTTGGTTCTAAAAAGATTCCACTAAAAAAAGGTTTGAAAAAATCATTTATTATAGCTTCAGAAAAACCAAAATCTTGTAAATATTGTAAGGTTGATTTTTCATCAGTCTTAAAAATAGCCGCAATTTTTTTCTTCTTTAAAAGTGTGTTTAATTTTAAGATTTTTGTTTTATCAGCAAAATTACCAATAGATGAAAATAACGTAGGAAATAATAGCGAAAAACTACGAAGTGGATCTCCAATAGTTTGCTGTTTGCTATCTTTAAAAATGGTAGCTCCAGGCAAAAACTCTTGCAATTCTAGCGCATCATAATTCAAATATTTTTTAGCTGCTGGATAAGAAGTCAACAAAACTTGAAAACCATGATCTAAAGTGTACCCTTCAACAATATCGGATTTTACACGACCACCAACAGAACTGGTAGCTTCTAAAATTGTTGGTTCATACCCATGGTTTTCTAAAATTTGAGCAGCAATTAAACCACTAATTCCTGCACCAATAATATGTATTTTATAAGCTGATTTCTCCATTTTAAATTCGTTTTAATGCTGTTTTTCTTTGCGTTAAATTATAATTTTCAGCTTTCAAAACTAGCCTAAATATGGTTAAAAATAAAACTATTAATTTAAAGTTTTTCTACTTTGCAACCATAAATAAAACTGTAAACCAAATAAAAATGCGCCAGCTAATAAATGAACAGCCTGTGTACCTAATGGAAATTCTGCATAATACATTAAAATACCTGTAATAGTTTCTAGGAAGATTAAGAAAACAATCCAATTTACTAGTTTATAACCAAGATTTTTAATTTGGTTGATGTAAAATAAACCAAAGTTTACCAATACAATTGCAATAGTAAATGATCTGTGAAAATAGAATTTAAAACTAGGGTTCATTAAACTATAATTCTTGTTCTCGAAACCAAATTGTTTTACTTGTTCATCTATAAACTGCCTTACTTGAGTTCCCATCGCAATTTGTATCAATGAAAAAATAACAGAAATAATTAATAATTTATTAAAAAGGGAATTGTAAGTATATGTTTTTTTATCAGAAATTATAAATTTTAATTTCAATAAAATCCCAATAATGATCAAGCCAACAACCATGTGAATGGTAATTATTTCTGGAGTTAAATTGCTGTCTACAACTGTTTTTCCTAGCCAAGCTTCAAATAACATTAAAAAGAAAGCACCAAAAGATAAGAATGTAATTTTTTTATTTTCCTTCCAGAATTTTATAGATCCATAAATTAAAAATAAAAACACGAAACCAGCTAAAACAGAAACGAGTCTATTGATATACTCTGTCCAAGTATGAAATTTGTTGAATTTATTATAATCGTGTTTGGTGTATTCAGACCAATTTTCAACTGAAAAAGTATCAGCAGTTTTAATATTTTTATCAGCAACAAATAAAACTTCGTCTTTAATAATAATAATCCCTTTTTTATACTCGGTATTTGGTTTCCAAGTTATTTGCTCTTCGGATGTTGGAGGAATGTAATATCCAAAACACTTAGGCCAATCAGGGCAACCCATTCCAGAACCTGTCATTCTAACAATAGCGCCAGCTAAGAAAATTAAATAAAGTGAAATTATTGCGTATTGTACTATTTTCGGAAATATTTTTTTCATCAGATGTAAATCTTTTTGCAAAAATACGGCAAAAAAAAGTCGCTTAAAATAAATTAAGCGACTTGTTGTTATGTAAAAAAAATCTAAATAATATTAGATAACTCTAACGTCTACTGCGTTTAAGCCTTTTCTACCTTCTTTTAAATCAAATTCTACTGCATCACCTTCTCTAACCTCGTCGATTAAACCTGATACGTGTAAGAAATACTCTGTGTTTGAATCATCTTCTGTTACGAATCCAAATCCTTTAGATTCGTTGAAGAATTTTATTGTTCCTGTTTTCAATGTGTATATAATAAATGTTAATAATCTCACAAATATACAACAATTGTAATTGATTTTATCAAATTGGGTTTAAATCATATTTATTTAATTTTTTAGTGATTGTTCCTAATCCAAAAAAGGATTATTTTTTGAAAAATAACCATCACAATAAAAAAAAGAAATCTTGTTTTAAGAATGTCAATAGGAATAGTGCTTGTAGCGTTTTTTTGAATTTAAAAACTTATAAATCAGTATTTTAAAAAAATATTTTTTTAAGTGATAAAATTAAAAAAAATACCATTTTGTTAAAAACTCGCTTGTTTTGTGAATAAGTATGGATTGCTTTTTTTACTAAAAAGGGCAATCTTTGTTAGCATCTTTATTAACGTTTAAATAACATCATATCATCGTGGAAATTACGCAAATCATAAAAAGAGACTCCGAAACTAGTGATTTTGAATTAGAAAAAATTACAAGCGCTATTGAAAAAGCAATGCTTTCTGTAAATAATGGTACAAGAAGAGACGCAGTTGCAATTACAAATATTGTAAATGGTACGTTATTAGAGAGGAAGTTGAATGAACCCAATTATACGCCCACAGTTGAGCAAGTGCAAGATATTGTTGAGTATAAATTAATGGACAGTCGTTTTCATGATGTTGCAAAAGCCTACATATTATATAGAGATGAGCAAACTAGAAATAGAAAAACAAACATCTTTGAAAAAAGGTTAAACTTAAAACCTTATGAATACCCAGCATTAAACGAATATGTAGATGCAATTAGACATTCTTATTGGATTCATACCGAATTTAACTATACAAGCGATATTCAAGATTTTAAATCTACATTGAATGATGTAGAGCAAAATGCCATTAAAAATACCATGTTAGCTATTTCTCAAATAGAAGTTGCTGTAAAAACATTCTGGGGTGATATTTATAAAAAAATGCCAAAGCCAGAAATTGGTTCAGTTGGTTCTACGTTTGCTGAAAGTGAAGTTCGCCATCATGATGCATATTCTCATTTATTAGAGATTTTAGGGTTGAATAATGAGTTTAAAAACTTAAAGAAAAATCCTGTGATTATGAGACGTGTTAACTATTTAGAGTTGGCACTAAAAAATGTGAATAGCGAGGATAATAAAGAGTTTTCGGAATCAATTATTTTATTCTCTTTGTTCATAGAACATGTTTCTTTGTTTTCTCAATTTTTAATCATCATGGCTTTTAACAAGCATAAAAATGTGTTAAAAGGTATTTCTAATGTGGTTGAAGCAACATCAAAAGAAGAACAAATTCATGGAGATTTTGGGATTGATTTAATTAAAATAATCAAAGAAGAAAACCCAGATTGGTTTGATGAAGACAACAGTTTAGTAGTTCAAGAAACTTGTAAAGAAGCTTTTTTATCTGAAAGTAAAATTATCGATTGGATTTTTGAAAGAGGTGAATTAGATTTCTTACCAAAAGCAGTGATTAAAGAATTTATCAAAAATAGATTTAACAACTCTTTAGAAAGCATAGGAATTACAAAAATATTTGACATCGATCAAAAACTTTTAGCAGAAACAGATTGGTTTGATGATGAAATTATTGGAACTAAACATGGAGATTTCTTTGTAAAAAGATCAATCAACTATAGTAAAAGAACAAAAAGTATAACTAGCGACGACTTATTTTAAAAACATGAACCAAAGCACTACCAAAACAACTGAACTTACAGAGTACGAAAAATTAATTCAAGCTAGAAATACTTCTAGAAAAGAAATCCTTGAAAAAAATACAGCACCAGAAATTACTTGGTTAACAGAAAATAGTCGTAAATTTTTAGAGTCTGGTTATTTAACTGGAAATACAACTCCAGAAGAAAGAATTCGTGAAATTGCAGATAATGCAGAGCGTATTTTAAACAAACCAGGGTTTTCTGACAAGTTTTACAAATACATGGCTGCTGGTTATTATTCTTTAGCATCGCCAATTTGGAGCAACTTTGGGAAAAGAAGAGGCTTGCCAATTAGCTGTTTTGGAAGTCATGTTGCAGATGATATGGGCGATATTTTATTCTCACAATCGGAAGTTGGAATGATGTCTAAATTAGGAGGAGGAACTTCTGGTTATTTTGGGAAATTGCGTGAAAGAGGAGCAGATGTTAAAAATAATGGTTCATCATCTGGTTCTGTTCATATTATGCAATTGTTCGAAAAAATGGTGGATGTTGTAAGTCAAGGTTCAGTAAGACGTGGTCGTTTTTCACCTTATTTACCTGTAGATCATCCAGATATTAAAGAGTTTTTAGAAATAGGAACTGAAGGAAACCCAATACAAGAATTAACACATGGTGTAACTGTTGGCGATCAATGGATGCAAGAAATGATTGATGGAGATGTTGAGAAAAGAAGTATTTGGGCAAAAATATTACAAAGAAGAGGAGAAATAGGGTATCCATATATTTTGTTTAGAGACAATGCAAATAATGGAACTGTAGATGTTTATAAAGATAAAAACTATGAAATTTACGCAAGTAATTTGTGTACAGAAATCATGTTGCCTTCTAATGACGATTGGTCTTTTGTATGTTGTTTATCTTCTATAAACTTATTACATTTTGATGATTGGAAAGATACAGATGCTGTTGAAACGCTAACGTACTTTTTAGATGCTGTAATGCAAGAATTTATTACAAAGTTAGAAGTGTATAGAGATTCAGAAAATAGAGACGATCAGTTTACGTTTCGTTTTATGGAAAAGGCTTATAAATTTGCGAAAGAAAACAGAGCATTAGGTTTAGGAGCTTTAGGTTGGCATTCTTTATTACAATCTAAAATGTTGGCTTTTGATAGTCCACAAGCGTATGATTTGAATAGTGAAATCTTTAAAATAATTAAAGAAAAATCATACAAAGCATCAGAAGAAATGGCAGTTGAATATGGAGAGCCAGATGTTTTAAAAGGATATGGAAGACGCAACACAACCTTAAATGCAATTGCACCAACAACATCATCAGCATTTATTTTAGGACAAGTTTCTCAAGGAATTGAGCCAATTTGGTCTAACATTTATGTAAAGGATATTGCTAAAATTAAAACGACAATTAAAAATCCAATTTTAGAGAATCTTTTAGAACAAAAAGGTTTTAACACATCTGATATTTGGAAAAGTATTCGTGATAATGATGGTTCTGTATTGCATTTAGATTGTTTAACAGACGAAGAAAAAGAGGTTTTTAGAACGTATTCAGAAATTGATCAAAACGTAATCGTTTATCAAGCTGCAAACAGACAAAACCACATAGATCAAGGACAATCTATCAATGTGATGGTCCATCCAGATATGCCAACCAAAGACGTAAATGCAATTTATATCAATGCTTGGAAATTAGGTGTAAAATCTATGTATTATCAACACAGTATGAATGCTGCACAGAAATTTAAGCAAAAGAAAGAGTGTGCTTCTTGTGAAGGATAGATACTTTATCAATTGAAAATATAGAAAGAGAAACAGCAATGTTTCTCTTTTTTTTTGAAGCTATTTCCAGCTTTCAATACTCGCTTTTTTTGCTTGAAAAAAGCAAAAAAGAGCTCAAACAGGTCGTTCAATCTGGGCTAAACTTGTTTAATTACTTTTTGATAAACTTTTAAAATCATGGAGTTTTTTAAGCAACCCATCTAAAGAATCTTTTTTGTATTTTCGAAAAATGAAAAAAGTCCTTTTTATACTTACAATTATATTTTTTTTCAATTGTAATACTACTTCAGAAAAACAAAAGAAAGAGCATAAAAAAGCAGAAGTAAATGTCTCTAAAGATCAAATAAACTTTGATAGATCTATTTTTAACACAATTGAGGACACAAAAGAGAAAATAAGTTTAGAAAAAGACAAGAAATACATTTTAGATTTTTGGTATTTAGAATGTGCTCCATGTATACAGCAACATCAAGAAATAAAAAAACATCAGGTCAAACTTGCAGAAAATAATATAGAAGTTATTGGTATATCAATAGATATGAGCAAGAAAAGATGGAAGGAATATTTAGAAGAACATCCAAAAAATTGGTTAAATTATAATCAATATTTTGAAGAATATGACTTGAAAGATGATTTAGAAATAAAACTTTTTCCTGCCTATTATTTCATAAATGGTGAAGGTGTTATCATAGAAAAGTTTAATTCTTTTCAAAAAGTAATTACATATTTAAAGTTATAAAACATAAAAAATGAACTGGGAACAACTCCTTTCTCTAAAACGTTTTGGCGACACAGAAAAACGACCAAGAATAGCACAAGACGAAACACGTTTGGGTTTCGAAGTAGATTTTGACAGAATTATATTTTCATCTGCATTTAGAAGTCTTCAAGACAAAACACAGGTAATTCCATTATCTCAAACCGACTTTGTACACACAAGACTAACACATAGTTTAGAAGTTTCTGTAGTGGGTAGAACTTTGGGAAGAAGAGTTGGGAAAGTTTTGTTGGAACGTCATCCGAATTTAGTAGCACTTGGCTATACATTTAACGATTTTGGAGCCATTGTTGCAGCAGCCTCTGTAACGCACGATATTGGAAATCCGCCTTTTGGACATTCAGGAGAAAAAGCCATTGGCGAGTATTTTAAATCAGGAAAAGGGGCAAAATATAAAGATCAATTATCGGCAAAAGAGTATCAAGATTTAATAGATTTTGAAGGAAATGCAAATGGATTTAAAATTCTTACAGAATCTAGAGAAGGTATTTCTGGAGGTTTGCGTTTAAGTTATGCAACTTTAGGGGCGTTTTTAAAATATCCAAAAGAAAGTCTGCCAAAAAAACCAACGAATCATATTGCAGATAAAAAATATGGTGTTTTTCAATCGGAAACTACAGAGTTTTTAGATGTAGTTCAAGAATTGGGAATGCAAAAAAAATCGGATACAGATATTTCTTACTTCAGACATCCTCTAGCGTATTTAGTGGAAGCTGCAGATGATATTTGTTATACGATTATCGATTTTGAGGATGGAATCAATTTAGGTTTAATCGAAGAAGATTATGCTTTGGAATACTTATCAAAATTAATTCATGGCATTAATAGAGATAAATATTATGCCCTTAAACATACAAAAGACAGAACAGCATATTTAAGAGCAATTGCCATAAATTCTTTAATTGATGAAGCAGTAACAATTTTCCTTTCCAATGAAGAAGCTATTTTAAACGGAAGTTTTAGTAAATCTTTACTAGAAAAATGTAAGTATGAGGCACAGATTAACGACATCATTAAAATAAGCATCGAAAAAATATATAAAAGTAAAGAGGTTATTGAAAAAGAAGTAGCTGGTTATAGAGTAATCGCAGATTTATTAGATGTTTTTACAACAGCAATCAATAATAAATTTTATGAGCAAGATTCTAATTTCGATAGTTTAGTTTTAAATTTGCTTCCTAAGGAATATCAGGTGGAAACTGATGATGCTTTTTATAGAATTATGCAAATTTGCAGCTATGTGTCAAGAATGTCTGATAGTTATGCTATTAGAATGCACAAAAAATTAACAGGAAATATTGTTTAATTAAAGTATAGTAGTCTTATATTTAACTTTCTAAACTGCTTTTATAAAAAAAATGGTATGATGTTTAAAGAAATCTTTTATTCCACATTACTAATAGCTTCTGTTTTTATTAGTTGTAAATCAAAAAAAATGGATAAAAAGGAAGATAATCAAATTGTATTTCAGCAACAAAAAATAAACAAAGAAATATACAGTCCAGATAAAACTAAAGTTTTAATTTTAAGTTATTTGGAAGATATGAATGCAATCACAGTGTTTGATTATAAAATAATAAATTCAAAAACTAAAAAAGAATTAATTTCAGGAAAATTCACAGGAATTAAAATGGAATGGTTTACAAGCGAAAGTATTAAAGGCTATTTATATCAAGGAATAGTAGAAACAGAAAACCCTAAAGAAAATTTTGAAATAATAAACTTAAAATAAATTCATTTAAACATACATATGAGAAAATTTTACACAACTACAAAGTATTTTACAGTCGCATTTTTATTTTTGATAACATCGTGTCAAAAACAAGAAAGTAAAAGTGATACTATAGAAATTGAGCCTATTAAATATAAAAAACAGAAAAAGAATCCAAATATTAGGCATAAGAAAGGAATAGAAGAAATGGCAGATTATCAATTAGCAATTAGAAAAACTATTGAAGCCAAAGAAACTTCTTATAAAAAAGGGTATCTTTTAGATGAATTTAAAAAAGCGACAGCCTTATCATCTAAATCTCAAAGCAAAAGTGCTTTAAATCCTGTTTTTACGGAAAGAGGTCCAGTAAATGTTCCTGGACGTACAAGAGGTATTGCTGTAGATCCTATAGATAATAAAAGATGGTTTGCAGGTACTGTAAGTGGTGGAGTTTGGTTAACTGAAGATGAAGGTGTTTCTTGGAAAAACTTAACAGATACAGCAATTCCAAATCTTGCAACTTCAACAATAGTTATTAGTCCACAAGATGCAAATACATTATATATTGGTACAGGAGAACCTTTTGGAAATTTAGGTGCTGTTGGTGGTGCTGGAGTTTTTAAAACTACAGATGGTGGAGCTACTTGGTTTCCTTTAAGTAATTCTGCAGCTTTTGGAGATGTTGGTAGAATTATTATAAACCCTCAAGATAAAAATAATGTAATTATAGGAACTACTAAAGGAATTTATGTAACTGCAAACGGAGGTACAAATTGGACGCAAACATATACTTCTCCAAATTCATCAACAAATTGGGTACAAGATTTAGATGCAGACCCAACAAACTTTAATATTCAATATGGTTCTGTTAGAAATTTCGGAATTGTAAAAAGTACAGATGGTGGTTTAACTTGGTCAACTATATTAGATAGAAATAATTTTAATGCGAATCATAGTAGATTTGAAATGGATATTTCACCTGCAGATCCTAGCACACTTTTTGTAGGTGTTTATTCTAGTTCTGGAGCAACAGTAGGTGTTAATACAGATTTGTATGTTTCTAGAAATAGAGGAACAACATTTACAAATTTAAAAACAACAAGTACACCAGAACAGGCAAATCTTTTAACTGGCCAAGGATGGTATGATAATATTATTATGGCACATCCTTATGATACAGATATTTTTTATGTTGGTGGTGTTGCACTGTTTAAAGTTACAATCTCGGGTTCTAATTTTACTTTTAGGTCTATAGCTTCTGGTTATATAAATACAGAAATTAATACGGATGTTCACGTAGATCAACATGGAATGACAACCATTTTAGGAAATAACCAAGAATTTAGAATTTTATTGGCTAATGATGGTGGTTTGTATAGTACCTCTTTTAAAACAGATCCAGGAAGTTTAACTGGCGATTGGTCTGATTTAGCACTTGGTAAAAATAGTACACAATTTTATGGAGCAACGAAGCAAAATGGTGCTGATAATTATATAGCAGGTGCTCAAGATAATGGTTGTTGGATTTCTTTTGGAGACAATTCAGATAAAACAAAAGCTTATCAAAAGATATTAGGAGGAGATGGTTTTGAAGTTATTTGGCATTATAATAAACCTGGTAATTTTATTGGAGTTTCTCAAAACTATGGTCAGGTTGGTAGATATATTAAGAATGTTGGAGCATTATCTAATTTTGCGGAATCAGGAACTGCTGTTGCTCCTTTTTATTCAAAATTATCGAATGTAGATAATAATCCAGATGCAGTATTTGCAGTAACTACAACTGGTGTTTGGAGATCTACAGATTTTGCTGGTACTTGGAATCAAACTTCAATTCCAATTGGTTTTGCATCAAATAATAGTAGTGCAATGAATGTAGAAGTTTCTACAGCAGATCCTAACGTAGTTTGGGCTGGAGGAGCTATGACAGAAAATGGAGAATTTTCTTTGCATGTTTCAGAAGATAATGGACTAACTTTTAGACAAACTAGTTCTTATGACAATCCTAGAAATAACCATAGTTTAAACATTTCTGGAATTGGAGTTTCTTTAACAGAAAGAAAAAGAGCGTATGCATTATTTTCAAGTGAAAGTGCTGCAAAGGTTTTAAAAACTGAAGATTTAGGAGTTACTTGGACCGATATTTCCGGTTTTGCAGCTTCCTCTAGAACAACTTTTCCTGATGTTGCTGTACACAGTATTATAGAAATGCCTTTTGATAAAAATATACTTTGGGTAGGTACTGATATTGGTATTTTCGAAACTTTAAATGGAGGTGATTCTTGGGCTTTGTTAAATAATTTTATTCCAGTTGCTGTCTATGATATGAAAATTGTAAACAATCAAGTGGTTATTTCTACTTATGGCAGAGGTGTTTGGTCTGCAACATTAAGCGAATTAGATGCTTATACACTGCCAGCTTTTTTAGTAGAACCAACTGTTACATCAGCTCAAAAAGGAATTCAAAGTAATAAGACCTTAGTAAATTATAATGTTACAACAGATGACGTAAATAGAGTTAAAATATTTATTGATGGCGTAGAGCAAGGAGATGTTGTTCAGGATTTTAATACAAGCGAAATTTATCAATATGAAACTGCAGATTTATCTGAAGGAGTTCATAAATTTGGAATTGTATTATTTGATGATAGTAAAAATGCTAAAACGTTACTTAAAGAACATGAGTTCTCTGTAATAAATTTTGATGAAGCTTCACAAACTGCTGGAAGAGAACAGTTTTCTAACGCAGACATTTACACAACAAATGGAGATTTTACTGTAAATAATATGGATGGAACAGTAACACAAGCTGTTTTAAACAATTTAGATCATCCGTATTTAGACAACAAAATATATACAACAATTTTAAGAAGACCTTTAATAATTACAGAAGCGAGTAAAAATTTCATTTATGAAGATATGGCTATTATTGAACCTTATACAGATGATTTATCGGACTTAGAAAGCTTTTATGATTATGTACTTATTGAGGCATCAACTGATTTACAAACTTGGACTACTTTAGATAAATACGATTCTAGAAGATTTCCTGAATGGTTAACAGAATTTAATAAAGGTGACACAGCAAGTGCAGATGATAATTTATTTAAATCCCAAACTATCGTTTTAACAGATAAAGGATTTTCTATTGGAGATACCATAGTTTTTAGATTTCGTTTAGTTACAGATCCTGCAGCAAATTCATTTGGGTGGGCAATAAAATCAATACAAGGCTCTGTAGTTTCTGTTGATGAGGTTATAAATGATGTGAAGCTATTTGCTGTTTATCCAACAATTTCAAAAGGAGATTTTACTATTTTTGGAAAAAATAACTTAGGAAAAACGAATCTCCAAATTGTAGATCTAACAGGTAAGAGTGTTTATAAAAGTACCTTAGATTTTGGTAAAAAAGAAAGACAAGGAGTTTCAGTGACCTTAAATGCTGGGATTTATATTTTACAAATAATTGGAGAAAACAATAAAAAATCTTCTCAAAAGATTATTATTGAATAAATATATATTTTAAATAGATGAAAAAAGAGACTGTTTGACTTTTCAAACAGTCTCTTTTTATGTTTTAGAAAATATTTTTACTAAATTCTCAACATCTAAACCAATTTCTTTTTGAAGTTCCATTACATTTCCATGTTCAATAAATGTATCAGGAATTCCTATAAGGCTTATGTTGTTTTTATAGTTTTTTTGTGCAGCAAATTCTAAAATACTACTACCAAAACCACCTTGAATAACTCCATCTTCAATTGTTATTATTTTTTGATGATTTTTAAAAATTTCTTCTAGTAATTTTTTATCTAAAGGTTTTATAAAACGCAAGTCATAATGAGCAATTTCTTTTTTATTTTCTGATAAAAAGATTGCTTCTTCAATATTTTTTGCAATGGTTCCAACAGATAAAACTGCAATACTTTTTCCTTCTTTTAAACAAATTCCTTTGGCAATTTCTATTTTTTGAAAAGGTTTTTGCCAATCGATAATAGCACCAAATCCTCTTGGATAACGAATTGCAATCGGGTTTCGTAAACCTAGTTGAGCTGTATATAAAATGTTGCGTAATTCAATTTCGTTTCTTGGTGCAAATATGATGAGGTTTGGAATGCATCTTAAAAAAGCAATATCAAAAACTCCATGATGTGTGGCTCCATCTTCGCCCACCAAACCAGCTCTATCCAAGCAAAAAATAACAGGTAAGTTTTGTAAAGCAACATCATGAATTACTTGATCATAAGCACGTTGTAAAAATGTAGAATAAATATTACAAAAAGGGATTAAACCTTGCGTAGCTATTCCTGCAGCCAACGTAACTGCATGTTGTTCTGCGATACCAACATCAAAAGTTCTATTTGGGAATTCTTTTAACATCAATTTTAAAGAACTACCTGTTAACATTGCAGGTGTAATTGCTACAATTTTATCATTTTGTTTAGCTAATTCTACAATGGTTTGCCCAAAAACATCTTGGTATTTTGTGTATTTACTTGCTGATTTTTGAATTCTTTCTCCAGAAATTTTATCAAACTTTCCTGGTGCATGATAGGTAACTTGATCTTCTTCTGCCTTTTGTAAACCCTTGCCTTTTGTAGTAATTATATGTAAAAATTTAGGACCTTTTACAGATTTTAATCTTTTTAATTCCGATAAAACTTTCGATAAATTATGACCATCAATAGGGCCAGAATAATCAAAATTTAGGGCTTTAATAATATTGTTTTGAGCAGCTAATTTTTTATCAGTTTTAACCTTTGTTAAATACTCTTTTAAAGCACCTACAGATGGATCAATTCCAATGGCATTATCATTTAAAATAATTAATAAGTTAGCATTAGAAACACCTGCATGATTCAAAGCTTCAAAAGCCATTCCACTTGCAATAGAAGCATCACCAATAATAGCAATATGATGTTTTTCCGATTCACCTTTTAAGTTAGATGCAATTGCCATTCCTAAAGCAGCAGAAATTGAAGTTGAAGAATGACCAACTCCAAAAGCATCAAATTCGCTTTCTTTTCTTGATGGAAAACCAGTAATACCTCCAAATTGCCTATTGGTGTGAAAAACGTCTTTTCTTCCTGTTAAAATTTTATGTCCATATGCTTGATGCCCAACATCCCAAATTAGTAGATCATTAGGAGTATCAAACAAATAATGAAGTGCAATTGTAAGTTCTACAACACCTAAACTAGCTCCTAAATGACCTTCTTTTGTTGATACAATATCAATAATAAATTCTCTCAATTCTTTTGCTAATTGAGGCAGTTGTTCTGGATTTAATTTTCTTAAATCTGATGGATTTGATATGTTGTCTAACAAATTTTTCATGCTAATGCAAAAATACAATTTTACGCATCAATAAAGATTTTGTATTATTGAAAACTTAATAATAAAACAATGATACAACCTTTTGACGATGTTTATTTTATGAAAAAAGCTTTTCAAGAAGCTGAAACGGCTTTTGATAAAGGAGAAATACCTGTAGGAGCTGTGATAGTTTTTAAAGATAAAATTATTGCAAGAGCACACAATTTAACAGAAACTTTAAACGATGTAACTGCTCATGCAGAAATGCAAGCATTTACTGCAGCAGCAGATTTTTTAGGAGGTAAATATTTAAAAGACTGCGTTTTATATGTTACTCTAGAGCCTTGTCAGATGTGTGCAGGTGCTAGTTATTGGGCGCAATTAGATAAAATTGTCTATGGAGCATCTGAATCAGAAAGAGGCTTTATCAGCTTAAAAACAACTCTCCATCCTAAAACAAAAGTAGTAGCAGGAATTTTAGAAAACCAATGTTCTCAAATTTTAAAACGTTTTTTTATTGAAAAGCG
>Ga0115565_10000420_pt1 | contig 37034 bp, 21 predicted proteins | sample COGITO_mtgs_1105_FD_87199 | JGI IMG/M metagenome (GOLD analysis project Ga0115565, IMG submission 87199) | Pelagic marine microbial communities from North Sea - COGITO_mtgs_110530 | ecosystem: Environmental > Aquatic > Marine > Epipelagic | place: Germany:Helgoland, sampling site Kabeltonne... | reverse complement strand
CTGTATTATTACTATAAACAGTTAAATATGCAAAATAAGAGTCGTAAAAAGTGTCATAAAATAAATATGCTTCTCCACTTTCTTCATCATTAATAAACGCACCTACTTTTGTGTATTGATCTCTAGAGAAGGTTCCATCAAGTTGAATTTTTCCTATCACATTCATACTATAAGAAAAATCTCTTGGGTTTACAGCCCAATCTGGAGCATCTGCTAAAACTCGCAAACTAAACGATAATCTGTCATTAAAACCAGAAGCTGTTTCTAAGAAAATTTCTGATGTATAATTCCCCATTGCCAAATCTTCATCTACAGTAAACGTAATTTGTCTTGCTGCATTTGGGTTTAAAGAACCAGACGTAATTTCTGCTTGCATCCAAGTTGGTATCCCAGAAATGGTAAATGGTTGATTACTGTTACCAATATTTACAACATCCATTGTAAAGGAATAGCTTTCGCCAACAATTTTCTGGGCAACAATTTCTTTGGTTTGTTTTGCTGTAAACCACTCTATTTCTTGTCTGTTTACTAAAGCAGACCAAGTTACTGGCGATAATTGTGTATTAAAATGTGTATCTGACATTCTTGCTACAGAAAAATTGATAATTTCACCTTCAAATAAAGACCATTCTTCTTCTGTTAAGTTTGGTTCAATAATCATTTCATCACCATTAATAACTGTAGAAAAAGGAATATTTGTAAATTTTAATGCTGGTTTCAATGGAGGGGAATCTTGCACATAATTTTGATTTGCTCCACTTAAAACTGCAAAAGTAGTACCTACAGTTAAATTTCTATCTGCATGATGATATGCAGGTCCGTTAGTAGTATTGGTTGCATCTTCATTAAAATCTACATATAATAATAAACCAGTAGCTTCTTTATCGATTTCAAAATAACGATCTCTTCTAATTTGCTCAAAACTTCTTGTAGTATTCCATAATCTTACTTCGTCCAGCAAACCTGTATAATGATTATCAACTTGATCTGGACCTCCAGAATATTGGAATAATCTTCCTCCCAGAACAATTTTATTTCCTGAAATTCCACCAATTTTAGATGAGGAAACAGATGTTGCTTCGTTTCCATCAATAAATGAATTTAAAGAACCTCCTCTTCTTACAACCAAAGCTACATGATGCCATGTATTGTCTGTAATACTTGTTGTTGATAATAAAAAACTTTCATCTTCTGCAACCAACTCTAAATTTCCATCAGCCTTTAAGTTTATGGCCCATTTATTTCTGAATCCATTTGTTAAAATTGGCTCTGTACTGTCTCCTATTCCATTTGAAAACAATGTTCCAGAACTTCCTAAAGCTGTTTTTACCCAAAAAGACAAGGTAACATCTTCAAAATTTGTGGGCTGCACAAAACCTACATCATCTAAAACAAGGTATTCATTATTTTTAAATTCGTAGCCAGTTCCTTTTGGAAAAATTGCCCAATCTAAATTAATAATAGCGTTTTTTCTTTTGGCTTTGTCTAAACCTGTTTGGCCAAAACCTTCGTCTAATTTCCAATACCCTGACAAGTTTAGCTCTCTTCCTGTTAAAGTCAAATCTTTTGCCACTGTTGCTTGTGCAGCTGTAAATGGCTTAGACCAAACTCTAACATCGTGAATGTTACCAAAAATGTTTTGACCACCAAGAAAAATAGAAGCATTTGTATTCATATCTAAATCTTCAGATATTTGTTCAGTCACTAATACTTTCCCATTTTCTAAAATCAACATTATTGCAGGTGTTGTTGCTGTTGATTTTTGATACACAAAAGAGTAGAAATTATACTGAGAACTATCTAAAGGTCTATTATCTGTTTTAGTGGATATGGTTTTATTAGCAATTGTAAAATCTAAATGATTACCATCTAAACTTACATTAATTCCGTTTTCTTGAGAAACTAATGTACCCAATCCTGTTGTAGCATTATTATACCAAAACTGTAACGCAAAAGATTGATTATTTATACGTTGGTTTGGTAATTCTATTTGTTTGTTAGAACCATCTAAATATACAGAAACACTATGGTCTATTTCTTGTTGATTTTTAAAACCTGTTACTTTTATTTCTGATGTTATTCTTTTAAAAATTGGTTCGTTAAAACGTACAGTTACATCTTCCCCAACATCTAAAATGCCATCTGTTGGTTTTGGTGTTCCAAAAACAACAGGTGCATTTAAGTTGATAATTCCTGAAATTATTTCTGATGTATTTGTAATATTATCTGTACAATAGGAAACTGCTCTAATTTCGTAGTTTCCATCAGGAATGTTATCTGCAACTATATCCCAATTATAAGTAAATTCTGCATCCGAAGATTTTATAACAATTCCTTCTGTATCGCCTGCAGTTGTTTTTAGTGTTTCTGATCCATAATAGCTTGCAAACTTCGCCCAATTAGAAGAACTTGCATTTCTATATTGCAATTCTATTTTTTGAAAACCACTAAAATCGGTATTAAAATCTGTAAACGTAATTGGCAATGTGTTTGTAGTTACATTCCCATTAATATCTAAAGAATACGCTTCATTATTATTAAAAATCCAGTTGTTCTGAGGTGCATCTATAGTTACATTAGAGCACGATTTTTTAAATTCGGCTGTAATATTAATTGAAATATCATCTTTTTCACTAGCAAAAGCACATGGGCTATACAAGTATAATTTAATATCTTCATAACTAAACCTACTTGAACTGCTTGACTTTGTAATTTCTATAGGAAATTCTACAGTTTCGTTAAAAGGTAAAAATACATTTGTCCCATTTGTCTCTAAATTAATTTCTGCACCATTTAAAGATGTAGAATCAAAATCAAGAATAAATTCTAAATCAGTTTGTGTTTCGCTAGTGTTTTTTAAATATACTTTAAAAACTGCTGCCTCACTTTCTGGCACATTTGTAATTAAATTTCTTTCTACTGAGATTTCTGCATTATACACTTTATTTGTTGCTTCTGACAATTTTTCGCCTCCAGTTCCAATTACGTCTGAATCAAAACCATCATTTTTAAAGAAAATAGATGTTGTTACACCTTCGTAAGGACAAGATGTTGTACCACCTCTTGTAATAAAAACGGGACCATTACCATCAAACATACTTACAACATCTACACTTAATAAGTTGTTTTTATCATTATCTTTTAAGGTGTAAGATATTGTATTACTTATTTCTTGTGATGTTGTTTTGCTATCTGTATCTACAGAACCTGTTCTAGTAGTATAATTCATACTTCTACCAACACCATTTATAAAAAAACCAAGATCAAGTGCAAATTCAGTTTCAATATCTATGGTGCTTGTATATGTGTTTGATGTTAAAACAGATGTTGAAATCGAGTTTTTAAACTCCCCCAAACCAGCATCAAAAGAACGGTTTGAATAAAAATTTTCGTTAACCAAAGCATTTAAACCACTTCTAAGACTTGGGTCAAAGTTATTTACAACATTAGCAATCACTGCATTTTTTACAGCTTCGCGATTGTTTTTTGCATCATACTTTGCTTTTTCGTTATTCTGAACTACTTTTTTCCATAAATCTGCTTGTGCAGTGTAATAAGCAGCAGATTTTGCTTCTACACCATTTTGACTTGTAGAACCTGTTGCTGCTAAACGATCTAAGTCTGGTATTAACGTTTCAACAATATATTTTTGAGAATACGTAAAAAAAGTATTCGTTGGTTGCTCTGCAATAAAGTAATCTTTAGAAGTACTTATATACAAATTCTTGTCATTACCATCTTCATCTTTTACAACTATTGGTAAATTAGGAATGGTAGCATTATTTAAATCTAAAGGAATATTTTCTGTGATGAAAATATTGTCGTAAATACCATAATAGATATTTTTTGCATTCCCAATAAATAAATCTCCATCTGCACCTACAAAAGAAGGATCATCGCTTGTAGAAATAGATTGATTGAAAGTATATGTAATTTCAGTTTCATTTGCTGATGTGTTTTCTGTAGATCGTGTAAAATTTAAATCGAAATCTGCAACCACGTCTATATTGGTATCTACAGAAGCAAAAATAACACCTTTAGAAAAAGTTACATCTGGCCCAATAGAAGTAAAAAGTCCGAAGTTTGAAAATCCTGTATCTGTTGATACACTTGATGTTTTCATTTTTATTGAAGTTCCTTTTTCTATAGTAGCATAACTATTAGTTCCTGGAGGGTCTCTTAAAACAACTTCTGGTATTTCTGGTGCAGAGGTTACAAATGTTTTACCAGCTGAAGGCCTACCTCCTTTTACAATACCTGAATTTTTAAAAACTGCAGCATTTGAAATTGATAAAGGATTACTACCTTCTATAACATATTGTACTGAAATATTTTGCGCAAAACCATCTGTAACTGTAATATTTGGCAAACCTGCATTAAACGAATACTCATACTTGGTATTATTATCTTTTAATACGATTTCTTGTGTATCTGATTGAGCTAAATTATTGGTAATATTAAATGCACCTTCTGTAAAAAATTCTTTTGTTTTTACAGGTTCATCAGCATCATTGTTTATGTATTCTTGTACCACTTCAAAAGTAAATGCATATTTTTCTCTTTGGGTATAAATAGGTGTGTTTAAGTTACTAATATCAAAAGTCTTGTCATCTATGGTAAATTCTGTATCAAATTCCTGTTCTAAAAGATATACAGCAACATCAGAATTGTATCTAAAACTTTTTACATAATGATAAGGCTCTGAACTTACAACAGTATTATCTTTCGCTGTAAATTCTGATGTTTTTAACTCAGGTATTTCTCTTAAATCTAACGTTTCTGTACTATTTAAAACAGTAACATCTGTATTTGTAGGTATGGTAATTCCGCTTTGTAAAATATTGTATTGATAAGGAATTAAAGCTACTTTAAACTCGCCAGTTTCTGAATTTGTTTCAATAATTTTATCTAAACTAGGAGAACTTAAATCTCCTTTAAAAGTAATTTGTGCTACACCAATGTTGTTGTTTGATGAGATTATTTCCTTAGCTTCTGTTTCTAATCCTTCAAAATTTATATGTTCTTTTTTACCCTCAAAACCAAAACCAATTGGCTTTTCGAATTCTTTTTTACCACCTACAACTTTTCCTACTAACTTTACTCTTGTGCTATCTATGAAATATCGTGTTTCTATTTGGTCTTCGAAAAACTCGAATGTGCCAACTTCTGGAAAACGCCCATTTAGTGCAAATGTATGTCCGTTTTTTTCGAGTTCTACTTTATGCCTTCCAATAGGAACATCAATTGTAAATGTACCATCTGCATTGGTTAAAACACGCTGATTGTCTTCATCAAAAACAATATTACCATCTACTAAAATAGTAGCACCACCAACACCAATTACAGGATATTGATTTAAAACACCATTTTCATAAAAACCTGTACTTGGATTTTTTGTACCTCCTTCGTAATAATATTCTCCTTTATTTATTAAAGTGTTGCCTAATAAATATTGATTATAATTTTCTGAATCTCGCAAGTTTGTAGGCTCAGTTGTAGCAATAGGTTTAAAAACATCTTGTACGTTATAAACTGCTTTTCCTCTAAACGTAAATGAAGAAATGTCTATAAAATCTACTTTATTAACCACAGGCTCATCTCTACCTAAAAATAAAGTTTGTGTGGCTGGGTTAAATTCATGAACTCCTAAAGAAGGTGTAATTTCGAAACTTTCTCCAGAACCTGCATAAGGTATTGCAGCAATTGTATAACTACCATTGTTATCGGTAACACCAAAAACACCTAACTGATCTCTTCTTGGTACTTTTAAAGAGTAGTTAATACCCAAATTATTACTATCTTTAATTAATCTTGCGTGGTTTTCATTTTGAATATTACCAACTTTAGAAATATCATATAAAAAATCACCTGCATTTTCATCTGCTCTTAAATAAACTTTTAATCCGCTTTCACTTCCGTTTAAATATCTTCTATAATCTTTTCTAATTTGATCTTCAGTTAAAATTCTATCCCAAACTCTAATTTCATCTACATTTACGCCTGCTAAAGTAGCACCAATATCTATTTGATTTATTTTTTCTGTAACATCTGGATTGTACGTTGCAGTGCTAAAAAAAGTTACTACAGGTTTTGTTATGTTAGCTGACACAGTTGCGTTATTCAACTTATCTTGTGTCATTTCTCTGGCATTTATGTAAACTTTAGGTTCTTTGCCTTTTTCCAATACCAAAGACAAATGATAAAAATCGTTATTGGTAAATTGGTTAATATCTTCATAAATATCATTCCCTAAAGCATCTATTTCACCTGTTGGTAAACTTCCACTTACATGTATGTTAAAAATATAATTATTGTTTTTGTAAACATCTATTACAAACTTATTTGCACTCGTTATTTTGGAAACTATGGAATACCCTTGTCCATTACTTGTAGAATAATAAAAAAGATTGCCTGCATTGTCTTGTTTTACAAAAGAAGACCATGCTTGTATAGAAACTTTATTTGCATTTACAGTTTTGTTTAAAATACCTGTAGAGGCATAGCCTCCATTGATAAAAACACTGCTACCTGAACTATTTTCTGCACCCACAGCTTCTGCATAAACAGTAACATCTTTTACAGGATTACCACCTTCGTAACTAATATTACCAGAAACTGTAGCTGTTGGATTTCTAAAACCAATGCCTTTTATAAAGTTAAAAAACTCTTCTTCTTTTGCGTCAGAGACTCCTTGTGCTTTTACTCTGTATTCATACAATGTACCACCTTGTGTTTGAAAATCATTGTACTCAAAAACATCTTTTGCTAAGGTAGCTATTCTTTGTTCTGGGTTATCAGTGCCTAATTCCTTTCTAAAAATTTGTATGTTCGTAATAATATTTTCATTCGCTCCAATTTCCCAGGTTAAACGAACTCTGTCTGGATAATAGCCTTTTGATATTTGGTATTTATCACTTATAAACGTATTAGGTACATATAAAATTGAATACGGAAAAGCCACAGAAGTATTTTGTGCACCTGTACTTGTGTTAAACAAAATTGCGCCACCAACTTGCATGTTTAAATTTAGGTTTGTGCTATGCTGAATTTCTTGTTTTGCACCTGCACCTGTAAAAATTTGGTTTTTACTTTGTGGGGTTTGTGCATGGAGCGTTAAACCCCAAATACAGACCACAAAGAGTAGTATTTTTTTTATCATGATAAAAAGTTTAGGGTTTATTTATAATTTTATGATGTAGTTAACAATAACTGTCCATGGTCTGTTTTCTTCTCCACCTTCATTGGTTACACTACCAGTAATATCGTGTGTATGTGCTCCTTCCGATGACATAATATGAGGGTGACTATAACCGACAGCAGCATTAGAAATTGGCCTGTCTGAAAAATTAGAATCTCCAGTATTATTATTCAAACGATTATCTTTTGATCCTCTAAATGAGAGTGCATTATTTGGATTATTACTATCAACATAACCACCACCTGTATCTATATTTACTTTGTGGAAATGACTTCCAGCACTTGTTGTTTCTAATGAACCAGCACCATGACCATGACTCTGCATGGATTGACCTTGGTAACCCCTAATTGGTGTGTTTTCATCAATTGCTGTTACAGGTATGTTTCCAGAACCATTTCCTTTCAAAAAACGCCCTCTTAAATCTGGAATAGTGTTGCCAATTACCGCTCTTAAAGCTGCATATTGGTTTCCAGAAGCAATATTTTGTCCTGTACACTTTACCCAACCATCAGGTATTTTATTGTCATCACCTAAAAAAGCCACTACAGTACCTGGAGGCACACCATTTTCTGCTTTTTTAGCAAAATGTGCATAAGGTACATATTGCAAAGGTTGGTTATATACTTGTACATTGTTGCTATTATAATTTATCCAAACTATTAATTTTAAACCTTGTTGGCTAAAATCTACATTGTTAAAAACAGTACCATCTGCAGCTGTTCCTGTACTTACTACATGAGAGAAAAGTCCAAAATTGTCTGTCCTAATTTGTTGCGTTTCTCTAAACAACACAGCGTCTGCAGTATCTGTAATTCTAAAATCGAAACTTAAAGTCTCGTTTGTAATTGCTGCATTTGTATTGTCTCTTGCAATACCTTGCACTGCTATACCTTGTGCAAATGTTGTAATTGAAATTAGTAAAAAAGCTAGTAAAGTAAAAATTTGTTTCATAGTAGTAGTAATTTATAGTCTTGTAAAAAATATTTTTTTTAGGTAAATTTTATCAAAAATAAGAGTTTTAAGTGATAGCAACTATGTAAATTTCCGACAAAATGCTGTTTTTGAGGTAAAAACCTTTAAAGATAGGGGTGTTTTTCTGCTTGAAAAATGTAACTCAGATATTTTTGAGGGAAGAATAAAAAAATACAGGTATTTAAATATTAATAAAGATTAGTAGTTAAATACTCACTAAAAATTAGTTTTAAGAAAATGATTAACAAGTATTTTGTAAATAGTAGAGATTGTCTATTTGAATGCATTCGAATATTTTTGCCAAGCTATATATAGGTTCCGATTGAGCTCAACCTGACATCAAATAAATTATTATTTTTAGAAGTAACTACCTATTGAGCTCTAAAACAATTTATCATTAATTCTTTCTAATTAAATTTATGGTGAAAATTTAAGCCGCTGATTTACTAATTTTTAGTATTCCAAATATTTTATTTGAATTGTATAAAAAAATTCAAAAGATTTAAAAATAAGTGGAAATATATTACAATGCTAAATTTATTTTTAAAAAACCGGAAATTTGTGGCAAAAAATTAATGCGTTTGCTACAGTCAAAAAATTAAATTTTTAATAGCTTACAAAATAAGATAGTTTTAAAATATGTGAACTATTTGTTTCAAAATCCTATTAATAATAATTTACAAATCACCTTTTATCTTTACATACTCTCTAGACAAACCATTTGTTAACAAATGATTATATTCATTTTTATAATCTTTGAGACTTTGCCCTAAAAATTTTTTAAAATCCTTTTCGAAGTGAGATTGATCAAAATAATTATAACTTTCAATTAATGCTACTAAAGACTCATGTTCTTTTTTTTCCAATTCCCTAATAATGTAATTAAAACGAACTAAACATATAAATCGATATGGGCTAGCCCCTACTTCTTTGTAAAATAATCGCTCTAAAGAACGTTCAGAATATTGAAAAGCTTCTAACAACTCATTTACAGTTAACATTCCTTTTTTATGCAAAATGTAATTTACAACTTCTACAGAAGGCTTTAAAGCACTCCAGTTTTTATAATAACTTGCTAAATGATTGTCGGTTATTCTTGTGATTTCCTCAATTGTGTGAGCTTCTCTTAACGTGTTATGTAAACTTTTAACTACATCCTCTTTTACATATAATGATAAATCTTTAAAAGTATTTCTGATTTTTGTGGTCTCTATTTTAGTAACATTATGCAAAATATAATTTGGTAATTCGAAGGATAACCAAGAGCTATCTTTATACGCTTTTACATTAAAAAAATCTCCAGTACCTTTTATAAAAACTTTTGGTATTGCTACTTTTTCACCTTTATAATTAAATGCTTCTATATTGCCATAACGCAACATAATATAGGTATAACCATAGTCGCTAATTAGTTGAGAAGGCATATCTGCTAAATAATTAATTCTAGTAACATCTTTATAAAAATGATGTTTAAAATTTTTATTATGTATAAAATTCATTCAGTCGAAAATCTTTCATCCAAAAATACTAATTAGATTCTTCTTATTTATGTAAATTTCGCACAAACATGATTTAAAATTATTAGAAATTGTAAAACTTAAAAATGATTCTTGACATATATCAGAAAAAACTACACACTATTTCTAAACAGTTTTTAGAACAATTTGTTGCAACTTCTTTCGGAACAACAAATGTTATAATTTTGGGTGATGCTCAAAAACCAAAACTTTTTCTAATCCATGGTTTAAATTCTAGTGCTCCTTTTGCTTTGGATACTTTTTCTTTTTTGGTTGATAAATTTCAAATAGTTGCTATTGATGTTTTAGGCGAACCCAACAAAAGCGATTTTGTAAGATTAAACAAAAATGACGCTTCTTATGGTTTGTGGTTGTTAGAGGTAATTCAATATTTTAAATTTGATATGTATTCTTTATGTGGTATTTCTTTCGGTAGTTTTCCTATTTTAAAATCGATTTTAATCGATGAAAAAAAGGTAAAAGAAGTTTTTTTGATTTCGCCAGCAGGAATTATAAATGGAAATATTTTAAAAACGATTGCTGCTTTTTTTATCCCTTTTAAAAAATTTAAGAAAACTAAAAAGGAAGCATCTCTAGAAAAATGTTTACAAAGCTATTTAGATAGTTATGATGCTATTTTAAAAAATCATTACAGAGAAGTATTTCTTAATTTTGAGATGGATTTTTCTTTAACTCCCAATTTTAAAAAATCAGAATTATCAAAAATAAAAATACCAATTACGATTATTTCCAGTAAAAATGATTTTTTTGTTCCTGCTAAAAAGTTAAAAAAGAGATGTGAGAAAAACATTTCATCCTTAAAAAATTTTATTATTTTGAAGAACTCGAAACACATTCCATCAAAAAAAGTGTTAGCCCAAACCTTTAAAAATATTACCTCGCAAAACGATAGGTAAATTTCACTAAAAAAGTATCATTGGCAGGCGCATCAAAGACTTGGTCAGAAACACTATCTACTAAATCTTCAGTTATATTTGCACTACCAACAGAACCTCTAGACCATACTAAAAACAACTCTGAACCAGGAATATATTCCCATCTTGCAACTAAATTAGTTTGTAATTGAACAAAAGAAAAATCAGGATTTTCAAAACTGTAATCTGATGTACCATCGCTGTTTTCATCAATTATATAACGTTCATTTTCAAACGCTATTTGATTATCATCATACACCGATATTCTATCATTTATACTTTTACCAACAGGATTTAGAACATAGTTAAAGTCGGTAAATTTACCTCTACTAATAAAAGGTTGTCCGTAAAATTGTAAAGAAATATCTGGAGAAAAGCTATAGTTTAAACGCAGTGTGGTTGTTAAAGTTTCATTTTGAATTCGCCCTAAAATATATCTTGCATCATTATTAAATGATATTCCTCTTGCTTCTGGAATAAACTGTGTTCTATCAAATTGATTTTCATATTCTACGTTAAAAGACATGTTAAAAGCATCTGTTGGTTGGTAATTTGTTCTGACCACAAAACGATCTCTACCCACCACATTTTCGGCACTATCTCTATTGGAATATCCTAAGGTAAAACTAAATAATTTACTATTATCAGAACCTATAAAAAGGTATGCAAAAGACGTATCTGGTCTTTGCCATCTTGGACCTCCTCTTAAAAAGAAATTATCATAAAAATTAGTGGTTAAACCATAACCTGTATCTAAAGACCAATTATTTATCCAACTAACTTCACCACCAACTTCGTAATTAACATTATTTAAATTCCCACCAAAATCATACACAGAACCTTGCTCAAAACCTACATTTATATTTCTATAAACTTCTGTGGGAATTTGCCATAAATAATTAAGATTTGCGTATTGAATCATTTCATCTGTTCTTCTTAAAAAACCAACATCATTTAATTCTAATTCTGGAGAACGCCAAATAAAACCTCCATTATATCTCCAATTTCCTCCTCCGTTTTTACCTACTTCTACTCTTCCTCCTGTACCTGTTAAAGAAGTTTCATCTTCATCAACAAAAATATGGGTTGCATCTACTCTTTGAAAATTATGGCGTAAAGTTCTCTGCGTTCTTGTAATTGCTTCTGTACTTCCTAAAACGTGACTAAAAATTGCATTTCCTTCCACATAATATTCCCTGTTTTTCCAATTGTGTTGAAAATCGACTCCAGCAGTATATGCTGCTTTGTGCAGCTCACTAAAATTACCATTTAAATTTCTATTGGTTGCTGTAAAAATTCCACCAATAAAAGAGTTTCTTTCATTAAAATCTTTTTGGGCTCTGGCTACAAAATAGTTGGTTAAAGGCTCTACAATTTCTTCTCTTTCAGATCCATCAGTTTGCCTAATATTTGCAAATTCATTAGCTGTTACACTTTCTAAAACCCCAATAGACCAGCCATCTCTGGTTTTCCCTGAAAATTTTGCTGCTCCTAATATCGCAGAATTTTGTGGAACTTGGGCAAATTCTCCATCTTCTAAATTTGCATCTCTATGAGGATTTCTACCAATTCTTCTGCTGTAAAAAAGATTATCACTTCCGTTTGCAAATTCGAAATCGAAAATATTAAAATTCTCAACAAAAAAGGGTCTTTGTTCTCTAAAAAAAATCTGAAAACCATCTAAAGCAATGGCTCCAGGATCTGCTTCTACTTGCCCAAAATCGGGATTTACAGTTAAGTCTAACGTTAAATCATTAGTAATTCCGATTTTTGCATCTAAACCAGCGTTTAATTTAAAATCGCTCCCTGTTCTAAAGGGATTGCCAGCTTCTGCAGGATAATTGTCATATTGCAAGACAGTAAAAGGCTGAATTTCTAACTGTTTTTGTGCCACTAAATCTTTTAACCCATGTAATTCTCCTGCTTCACTTATAAAACCAGCTTGATTGTTAGGTATTCTTTGCCAAAGAGAACGTTCTTGAAATCTAAAAATAGTTCTATTGATATTAAAACCCCAAATTTGCTCTTTATCTTTTCCAAAACGTAATTGGCTAAATGGAATTTTCATTTCTGCTGTCCAACCTTTATCATCTACTTTTGCATTTGTGTACCAAATTGGGTTATAACTATCATCCCAATTATCGCCATTTTGCGAAACAATTTCTTCGCCTTTTACACCTGCTGCAGTTGTTGTAAAAACAAAAGCGGTTCTTTTATCATGGTAACTATCAATAATCACATTTATTCTATCTCCAGCAAAACCATCTCTTCTACTTAGTCTTTGTTGAATTTTTTCTGGTTCATCATCAAAAGCACGTAGAGCAATGTATAAATATTTAGCATCATACAGTACTTTAAACATGGTTTGATACGCAGGTGGTGTGCCTTCATCAGGATTTTTTTCAGTAAAATCTGTAGACCATTCTATTTCTTTCCAAGCATCGTCTGAAACTGCACCGTCAATTACTGGAACTTCCTTTAGTCTTTTTGTAGTATATATTCTTTTTGGTATTTTTTCTTCTGATGTTTCTTGAGCAATCAAATTAAACGACAAAAAAAAATAAAAGAGAAAGAAAATTAAGTAATATTTCATTTGTTTTAGTTGATTAAAAGGTAAATTAACACTCAGAAAAGAGGCCTTCATCGTCTTGCAAAAATAACTTTCTATTTTCTTAATGATATGTTAATTGTGATTTATAAAAATAGCTCTTATAAAAAGTATAAAAAATATTCTAAAACACTATTTGTCAATCAAATAAATAGCATTACATTTGCACTCCTTTTTTAAGGAAAACATAAATTTATTAATAAACAAAAACTAATAGTGTAATTATGAACACATTAAGTTACAAAACAGTATCAGCAAACAGCGCTACCGTAAACAAGGAGTGGGTTTTAGTTGATGCAGACGGTTTAACGTTGGGTCGTCTATCTTCTAAAGTAGCAAAGCTAATTAGAGGTAAATACAAACCAAATTTTACTCCTCACGTAGATTGTGGAGATAACGTGGTTATTATCAACGCAGAAAAAATTGTTTTAACTGGTAACAAGTGGAAAGAGAAATCTTACATTCGTCATACAGGATATCCAGGAGGACAAAGATCATTAACTGCAACAGAAATGTTTGAGAAAGATCCTACAAGATTAATCGAGAAAGCTGTAAAGGGAATGTTACCAAAAAATATTTTAGGTAGCGCTTTATACAGAAACTTGTATGTATATGCAGGTACAGAGCACAAACATGCAGGTCAAGCACCAAAAGCTATTAACCTTAACGATCTTATATAATGGATATAGTACACAAAATAGGTAGAAGAAAAACGGCTGTTGCTCGTATTTATCTTTCTGAAGGAACAGGAAACATTGTTGTAAATAACAAAGATTATAAAAGTTATTTTACTACAGGAACTTTACAATATAAAGTACAACAACCTTTAATGTTAACAGAAAACTTAGAGTCTTATGACATTAAGGTTAATGTTTATGGTGGTGGAGTTACTGGCCAAGCAGAAGCAATTCGTTTAGCAATTACTAGAGCATTAGTTTTTATTAATGCAGAACACAGGTTAATTTTAAAGCCAGAAGGTTTATTAACTCGTGATCCAAGAATGGTTGAACGTAAGAAATTTGGTCAGAAAAAAGCACGTAAAAAATTCCAATTCTCGAAACGTTAATCCTGCGTCAAGCTCAGGATTTTTTGTCCAAGCTTCAGGATTGTTTAGAGAACTGTTATTATTACAAAAAAATAATATTAAACAGTTTAGCATCTAAATAATTAGGACTCGAAAGACTACCTAATTATTGATTTCACAAACAGAAAGTAAACACATTTTAAAAAATGGCAAACATAAATATTCAAGAATTATTAGATAGTGGTGTTCATTTTGGACATTTAACTAGAAAATGGAACCCAAACATGGCTCCATATATTTATACTGAAAGAAATGGTGTACACATCATTGATTTGTATAAAACTGCAGCAAAAATAGAAGAAACTTCAGAAGCTTTAAAAAAGATTGCAAACTCTGGACGTAAAATTTTATTTGTTGCTACAAAAAAACAAGCAAAAGATATTGTATCTGAAAAAGCGAAAGCTGTTAGCATGCCATACATTACAGAAAGATGGCCAGGTGGAATGTTAACAAACTTTATTACTATTAGAAAAGCTGTTAAAAAAATGGCTCATATTGATAGAATGAAGCAAGATGGTTCTTTTGATGCCTTATCAAAAAGAGAAAAATTACAAATTAATCGTCAGAGAGAAAAATTAGAAAAGAATTTAGGTTCTATTTCTGATATGACTCGTTTACCTGGTGCTTTATTTATTGTGGATATTAAAAAAGAGCACATTGCTGTAGCAGAAGCTCAAAAATTAAACATCCCAATTTTTGCAATGGTAGATACAAACTCTGATCCAAGAGAGGTAGATTTTGTAATTCCTGCAAATGATGATGCTTCAAAATCTGTAGATAAAGTTTTATCTTTTTTAACAGATGCAATTGCTGAGGGTTTATCTGAAAGAAAAGCAGATAAAGACAAAGTAAAAGAAGCTAAAGGTCCTAAAGAGCCAAAAGCTCCTAAAAAAGAAGGAAAAGCGAAAGCTGCAAAAGCAACTGACGAAGAAGAATAAAATTAATTTTAATCGATAATTAAAAAATAAATAACATGGAAACAGTAAAAGTAAGTGCTGCTGATGTTAAAAAATTAAGAGAAGCTACTGGAGCTGGAATGATGGACTGTAAAAAGGCATTAGTTGAAGCTGGTAACGATTTTGATAAAGCAATTGATGTTTTACGTAAAAAAGGTCAAAAAATTGCTGCAAAAAGAGCTGATAGAGATTCTACAGAAGGCGTTGCAGTAACTAAAATTAACGATGACAACACTGTTGGTGTTGCAATCGTTTTGGCTTGTGAAACCGATTTTGTTGGTAAAAACGATTCTTTTGTAGCTTTAGGTGGTCAGTTTGCTGACATCGCTTTGAATACAAATAGCAAAGAAGAATTTTTAGCTGCTGATTTTGGTGGAATGACTGTTGCTGATAAATTAGTTGAACAAACTGGTGTAATTGGTGAAAAATTAGAAATTACTGCTTTCGAGAAAGTAGAGGCTGCTTATGTTGGTGCCTACACTCACATTGGTAAAATTGCTGCTTTAGTTGGTTTATCTGCTGTTGTAGATAATGCAGAAGAATTAGCAAAAGATGTTGCAATGCAAGTTGCATCAATGGGTGCTACTACTTTATCTTACAAAGATTTTGACCCTGCATTTGTTGCTGCTGAAACTGAAGCTAGAATTGCAGTAATCGAAAAAGATAATATTGAGTTAGGTAGATTAGGGAAAACGTTGAAAAATGTTCCTCAATATATTTCTATGTCTCAATTATCTCCAGAAGTTTTAGCACAAGCTGAAGCTGATGCAAAAGCTGAATTAGCTGCAGAAGGAAAACCAGAAAAAATCTGGGACAGAATTTTACCAGGAAAAATTGATAGATTTGTTGCTGATAACACAACTTTAGATATGGAACAATGTCTTTTAGATCAAACTTTTATTAAGGATGATAAAAAGAACGTTGCAGAATATGTAAAGACTTATGGTAATGTAGAAGTATCTACTTTTAAAAGAGTTACTTTAGGATAATTTAAACTGAATTTATTTCAGAACTTTATTCAATATAATTTAAAACCTCGCATTTTTGCGAGGTTTTTTTATTTAAAAGAATGTAAACCCTAAACCTAAAGAAACACTATCTAACCTGTTATTCTTAAAACCGAAAAGTCCTTTTCTGTGAAAATCTAATCTTACAATAGTGTTCCATCTTTTTTCGCCAGCAATTTGAGAACCTAATCCAAATCCGTAATAATTACCATCTGGATATCTATTTGATGGTCGCCACATTTTTCCATAACTCGTTTCTATAAAAAAAGCATCATCTTCTCTTTCATAAATATTATATCTTAAAGTTGTGTAGGTAGGAAAAGCATCTACAGCATAATTCCAATGAAAATCGTAACCTGCATACAAACTCACAGCTAATCGTCTTTTAAATTCATAACCAATACCCAGCCTTAAAAAAATTGCTGCAGGTAGAATTAAAGGTTCTCCATCATCTGGATCCAAAGTATAATTTTCGTTAATCCCTAAAGTAAAATTGAACGAACTTGTAAAAAAAGGTCTTCCTAATTTTTCCTGTGATGAGAGTTGAACTGCAAATAAAAAGACAATCCCAAAAAGTAGTTTTTTCATAAAATAGTTTGGTTGATTTTTTATTTTGAATCAAAAACTATTCCGATTTTGAAAATTATATTTTTTCTAATAATAAAACTATCTTATTAAAATCTGCAGCACTGTTTATTACCTTTCTGTATTCTTCATACAAAGCTACTTTTACAATATTCTTTCTATAATGTTCATCTGCAGTAATTGTTAAAATATTATCATTTATAGTGTAATAAGATTTAAAAGAAAATAACTCTTTCCCTTTTTCTGAATAAACATTATCAATATTAATATCGTTTAAATTAGTGATTTTATAACCTGCTGGAATTTCTATATTCAAGGTTCTAAAATAGCTTCTTTGAAACTCATTCTCTAATGGTAAAACTCTTTCTTTTTCTTGATATAACTGCATTTGTGCACCAATTAATTGTCCTAATTTAAACAAGTATTTTCTTCCTGCCTTTTCTACAAAATCTTCGGATGTAAAGTCTGCAATGAACTTTATTGGTTTTACACCAAATAATTCTGGATCCTCATTAACTATTTTTCGAGAACTGATTTCTATATTTTTACTTATACTTTCAAAAATACCATCGATCAATTCTTCTTTTTTATCACCTACAATTAAATTTGTATAAGGTTGAATATTCATAGCATAATACCCATTAAAAGATCTTTCGAAATGAATGCTGTTTTCGGTTAAATCGTCTTTATTAAACTTAATATCTACTAACATTAAATCAAAATTTTCAGCAGCTTTTACTGGTTGAATATATTTGATTTTACCAATGGCAGATTTAAAGTCGCCAACTGTAACTTCTTTAATAAACAAACCATACGTATCTGTTTTAAAAGGATCTGGAAAACCATATCTTGTCCCTTCAGCATTTGGAGAAAGGTATTTTTTTGTTTTTGGAAAATAGATTAAAAAATCTGTCAAAAAATTATTTGCCTCAAACTCTTTATCGAATTTTAAATCATTTCTATCACTTGTTAAAACTATTTCATGTTTAATATTTAAGTTCCTTAACAAAGCAATATAGAGTTTTAAAACACCTGCTTCATTCGCAACTTTTTTGGTTAAAACCTCATCTAAATTTTCTAAATCTTCACCATTTACATCCGAAGAAAAGACAGCTGTTTTAATTATAAAATCTATTTTTCTAATCTTTGTTTCTTGATCAGAATTTTCAGTTAATTGTAAATCTTTTATAAATTTATCTATTAACTTTTTTGTTTTTTCACTGTAGTCTGGATAATAAAAACTGTACAAATTTTGAGAAACCTTAGCATAAGAAACAATGTTACTTGCATTATTAGCCGTATTTTTATCTAGCTTATAAACAATAAATCCCTTGGAAGCATCATAAGCAGAGAGGGTTTCATTCTCTAATTTTTTTAAATTTTTTACGTGTAGTTTATAATGATATTTTTCTACTGTAGTTGTGTCTTCCACAACTTCTGGTAAATCATTAAAATTTTTGAATTTAAACACTAAATTGGCTGGAGAAAACAAATCGAACTCTACTTTGTTTTTGTGATAATCTGCCTGCAAATCCAACCTTTTCCCCATGTAAGATGGATTTTTTTTCACTACATAAATATATTCGATGAAACTACCTTTCGTAATTCCTTCAAAAGCAAAATATTTATAGGTTCTGCCTGTTTCTTCATCTTGTGCTGTTAAAATTTTAGAAGCGTCTAAGTCAATAATATCTCCTTTTGGATTGATTACTCTTGCTTTGTTTATTTGTAACTCAGATTCTGATGAAAATGGCAAATATACTTTGTTATAATCTTCAATGGCATCATCTGAATTTAACCATAAAACTTTATGTTCCAAAAAGAACTCAACTAAACTTTCGCCTTCAAAATAAAATTCTGTAACTACTTTTTCTTTTAAAGCAATTAAACTTTCATCTGTATTTGTAACTTTATAACTTGGTGTTTGCTCCCAATCGTAACTTTTATAAAATGGCGCTTGTTGTGCAAAAGCTACTTTAAAACTAACTAATAATAAGATTAATGTATATTTTTTCATAGGTCTTTATAATTTTTTGAAAACTACTATTTCTTTGTAGTTTTTTTCAATTTTATCAATTAATTTATTTACTTCTTTTTGTTCTGCTAAACTTAATGTTAAAAAATTTAAGGTAATTATTTGGTTGTAAATAACTTCTTTTTCCGTTAGTTTATATTGAATACTTGCTGATAAAAACTCATTAGAAAAAGTAATGGTTTCTGGAATATAATCTACTTTGTAACCTGATGGTATTGCTAATTTTGTTGAATAATTAAAGTGTTTTTTATATTCATATTCAATTGCTGTTTTCCTTTTTTTATCAGTTTTAAACCTAGAAACATCTTTGTTTAAGTTTAGGTTGATGTAAATTTCATCTCCCAATTTTTTTGAATAATCCTTAATCTCAAAAGTATAATCGACTATAAAATCTTTATCATAATCGAACTTATTTGTTTCGTTAAAAGTTTTTACTAAAAACTTATTATTTCCTTTCAAAAAATTACTGTTGTAAAATTGCTCTAATTTTGTTGGTGTATTCGCATTTTCTAAGGCATTAAAAACATCAATTTTTGGATACCCAGCAATAGATGTTTTAGAATTACCAACTAGAACATCATTTTCGATTTTTAGAAACGTAGTATCTATAATTGCGTTTTCTTTGGCATCTATAACCGGAACTTTTTTTATTTTAAAATCTTTTCCGTAAGAAACCAACGCTTCTTTTCCTTGAATAAAAGATGTTGGCAAACCAAATTTAATATACCTTCCTGTAGCATCTAAATAATAGGTTTTTCCATTGTTTTCATAAGAAAGAATCATGTGATTATCTACAACTGGTGTTGGTACTTCTTTGTATGTGTAAGGAATACTTCTTGTACCAATCCAAGTCAAATTACCTTTTATACCAGCAATTTCTAACATTCTAAATAAAATACTTGAATTGTCTTTACAATCGCCATATTTTTTTCTGAAAACATCATTAGATTCTCTTGGAATAAAACCTCCCAGAGCATATTCAAAAGCGATGTATTTTATGTTTTGTTGCGTCCAATAATAGATGGCTTTTACTTTTTCTAACTCCGTTTTTTTATCTATTGTAATTTCATTTACTAACTGAATTAATTCAGCATTTGCAGCTTCTACATTTACATTTTCTACCATAGAATAATACCATTTGTATAAATCTGAAACATCGCCCAAAACCTTTTTTGTTTCTTTTTTTGATTTGTAAGTGGTAATTATTGGTACAATATGTGGCAAAAATGTTTTGTGGTTTGGAGTGCCAGCTTCAAATTCAAACTCATTTTGATTTTCTTTCTCCCAAGTATAGGTTGTAGTTCTTCTTTTTTCTTCTTTGGTAAATTTAATATCATTTTCGTTGATATGAAATTGTTTAAAATCTAAATTTATATCCTTATCCACAATAATAGTTACCTTGTTTTTTACAATCGGAAAGTAATCTCCGAAATAAAAAGGACTTAAAAAACGTGGGTTTTTTATGATTTGTGAATATTCTAACTTAGACTTTGAACCTTTTTTTAAATTCGGATAAATAAAATTTAACGTCTTTGTATCATCATAAAAAGAATCATTTAACTCATCTTTTTCTGTGAATGTTTCTACTGCTGTTTCAACATATTTATCAGTATCATAATAAAATGAAGACGCTTTAATCTTCCCTAATTCAAAAAAAGATGAAAAACTTAATCTATTTTTTGAGTTATAAGTTGCAGATTCATTTAAAAATAAATCTTCTTCTAAAAATTCTTGCGTTATTTTAATGTCATCATCATCAACATCAATAGTTATTATAGTTTCTTGTTGTAATCTTACTCTTGAAGCTTCTGGATACAATTTACTATACGTATTAAAATCGCTAGAATATTGAGCGTTAATTTCTGAAATTGAACAAACTAAAACAACTAAAAGTATTCTAAAAAGTTTCGACTTTGTATATTTTTCCATTGATGTATTCCTTTTTCTTTTCTAATTTTCCTGCTGTATTATAATAGTTTGAAATACCATGCAATTCGCTATTTAAGAACAATTTTTCTGCTTTTTTATTTCCATTTTCATGATACGTTCTAACTTCTCCATCTAAAGATCCATAGATATAATTAGCTTCTGTTTTAAGTTTACCGTTCTCAAAAAATGTTTTTCTAGTGCCATTAATAACATCCACTTCATAGTTAATATCATCGACTAAATTACCATTATAATAGTAAGATTTGTAATTATTTACAATATCACCATTTTTAAATTCCATGGTTACAGAAGGTTTTCCATTATCAAAAAAGGCATTGATAACACCTGTTTCGTTTGGCAATTTTATCATAGGAACTTCAACCCCATTTTTATCTAAATAACTATATCCAATTAATTCTCCATGATTGTAAAACCTGATGAGTTGTAAATTTCCTGAAGTTGCATAAAATTCCTTTTTACCATGTAATTTACCTCCGTAAAATTCTGAGGTAGATTCTATTTTTCCGTTTTTGTAATAATTGACATCTTTGCCAACTTCTGAACCATTTTCATAGTTATAAACAGCCTCTAATTTTCCGTCTTTATAATACCTAGTTATTTTGCCATTTACATTTCCAAGTAAATACATAGTGGTACTTTCTAGTTCTCCAGTTTCTAAAAACCAAGACCACAATCCATTTTGCTCTCCATTCACATAACTTCCTGTAACTTTTTTATTTCCATTGTAATAAAACTCTGAATAATCACCATGTTTTACACCATTTACAAGAGTTGTTTTTGTACTTGCTTTACCATTTAAATCATTTATAACAACTACATATTCTTTTTCTTTGTTCATGTAATTTATCTCTTGTAAAGGTTTCCCTTCTAAATCTAAAATTACATCTGTAAGTTGTGTGTCAAATTCGTAAGTAGCTATTGAACTTAATTTACCTGCAACATTAAAATATTGTTGTTCTCCATGCAATTCGCCTTTATGAAAAAAGTTAATCGATGATAAAGAACCATCTTTTTGGTAATATCTCCATTCTCCATGAGCAGCATTTTCTTTATACCAACCTTGAGATTTCATTTGTTTGTTTAAATAATAATCCACATAATAACCTTCTAAAATATCTTCTTTGTAAGGAGAAATAGATTCTACATTTCCGTTTTTATAATATGTAAAATAGTTACCATCTGTTTTATTTTCTATAAAATTACCTTTTGCATTTAAAACTCCATTATTTGTATAAAATTTCCATTCTCCCATTTTTCCTCCAGAAATGTCGTACAAACCTTCAGAAGTTTTATTTCCTTTAGGTGAATACCCTTCGTAGAAAAACTCGCCACCTTTCTTTTTTCCTTCTTTTAAAATAGCACCATCTTTATCAAAAAAGGTATAGGCAATCATTTCTCCTTTTTTGTAGGTATATTCATAATACAATTTACCATCTGTATCATAATATTTGTAACTTTTATCCAAATCACCAACATTATATATAAAGTCGCTTTCTAAAGTTCCATCTAAATAGTAAGTTTTCCAATTACCATCATAATAAGCTTCATCACTTTGCCCAATTTCAGTAATTTGACCTGTTGGATAATAGCTTTTATAACTCCCTTTTAATTCGCCATTTACATATTCAGTTTCAAGAGAGATTTTATTATCATGATAATATCTTGTTACAGTTCCCTCTAATTTGCCAGCTACATAATTAGATTTTTCATACAAATCTCCATTTGCGTAAAACTCTTTAAACTCACCTTCAATTAATCCATTTTTATAAGGAATTATAAATTCTACAATTTTTTCACCAACTTTAAAGTACGATTTATAAACACCATCTAATTTCCCTTCTTTAAAATACTTTCTTTGTTTTAAAGCTCCTTTTTCATCAAAATATTCATATTCTCCATCTAATTCATCATTTTTATAAATGGCATTTATGTATTTTTTACCATTATTATAAAACATTTCATTTTTACCATCTAGCTTTCCATTTGTGTAAGAAGCAGTTTCTTTAAGATCATTTTTATAATTAAACCAATTCCATTCTCCTGTTCTTTCTTCTTTATCATTAAAATTTCCTTTTGCCACTATTTTGCCAGATTCGCTAAAAATTTCCCAAGGCCCAACAGAAACATTGTTTTCTTTTGTTCCGATTGCATTTACAGCACTGCCTCCATATTCGTAAAAAACTTCTTGTTCTTTTCCATTAAAATTAATAGTATTTTTAGAAACCAGTGCTACCCATTTTGTTTTAAGAGCGTCTAAAAAAGTAGAAATATCATCTGTATTTTTTTCTATAATTTTTGCGTAATCTTCATTTTCAATTGAATATGAAAGAGTGTAAATAAAATTATCGAAATAGTTATTTTCTGAAATCCATTTATACAATGGCAAATATTTTTGTGTCCAAAAATTGTCTTCGCCTTCAAAATCTTTCAATTTTGCTAACATTGCATGGTTTTGTTTCGTTAAAGCTATATTTATAGGATTGCCAGTTTCATATTCCTCGTTCATGGCAATTTTGCTACTTAAAACCAAATCTATTTCTTCATAAGAATCATCTGCGTCTTCTAATTCTAAGTCAATATCTCTTTCATTAGAGTTTTTAGCAACCACTATATTATTTAAAGATTTTAAAGTGGTAAAAGCACCTTCTGCATCTGGTTCTAACAACAAATACATATTAAAACACATTAAAGCTTGTGTTATTCTTTCTTGCTTATAATAAATATTACCAATTTGTAGGTGTGGTTTTTTATTAAAAGGATTTAAAATAATACTCTTTTTATACAATGATAAAGATTCATTTAATTTGCCCAAACTTTCTAAAACAACTCCTGTATTAAAATGCAATAAGTAATTATTAGGATACATTTCTATCCCTTTACTGTAGGTTTCTATAGCTTCATCGTATTTTTCTAAGTTTGTTAAAGCAACTCCTTTGTTTATATAAAAAAATACTTTAGATTCTTTGTGGTTATCGTTAATACCTTTGTTAGCGACTTCTATTGCCTCTTCATTTTTACTTAACTGTAATAAATAATAAGATTTAGAGGTTAAAAGCGGATAATAAATCGAGTCGTTTTTATTAATTTTATCAATTAATTCTAACGTTTTTTCGTAGTTTCCTTCAGAGGATGCTTTTGAGATTTGTTCTTTTATCTCTGTATAATCTATAAACGGAATTTTTTCTTGTGCGTAGCTAAACTGAGCTACTAATACTATAGCAATTATTATTCTTTTAATCATGGTAAACTAATAACTTTAATTTTTTCTTTCTCTTAATTTTCTTTTTTCCATTGGTTAAAACCACCTAAAACATGAATAACGTTAAAACCTTCTTCTTTTAGAATAAGACCAGCTTTTTCGCTTCTATTGCCAGATCTGCAATATAGATAAACAATTTTATTTTTATCTAATTGATTGCTTGCTTTCGTTTTAAAATCATCATCGAAATAATTGGCAAAAACAGCAGTTTCTATAAAACCCTCGTTTATTTCTTCTGGACTTCTAACATCCATCAACTGAATATCTTTAGTTGCCAGCAGCTCTTTAAGCTCTAAAGTTGTTATACTTTCTACGGGTTGTTTTTTATCACAATTGATAAAAAAAAACACTCATCAACAAAAAACAAATTACAGGTTTCATTATCTTATTTTAAAGTTGATGGGCAAACTGCTGTATCCGTTCTTTTAATAGTTGTATTTCTGATAGCTGCATAACCACCTGCAACATCAATTACATTATGAAAACCTCTTGCTTTTAAGATTGATGAAGCTATTACAGAACGATAGCCTCCTCCACAATACACGTAAAAATCTTCTTTTTTAGGGAATTCTGTAATATGATCATTTAAAAAAGACAAAGGTGTACTTGGCACATTTTCTACATGTTCACTTTCATATTCGCCTGGTTTTCTAACATCAAAAACAATAGCGTTTTCTTTTATTTTATCGCTTAAAACAGCTGCTGAAACCGAATTTAACGTGTCAATTTCTTTATCAGCATTTTTCCATGCTTCAAAACTGCCATCTAAATATCCTAAAACATTATCGAAACCAACTCTAGACAAACGGATTATTGTACCTTCTTCTTCTCCTTTTGGAGTTACCAATAAAATTGGTTGTTTAATATCTTTAATTAAAGCACCAACCCAAGGTGCAAAAGTGCCTCCCAAACCAATAAATATAGATTGTGGAATGAATCCTTTTATAAATTCAGCTTGGTGTCTTACATCTAAAATTAAAGCATTTGTTTCATTCGCATGAATTTCAAAAGCTTCCACAGATAAAGGTTTTGAACTGTTCTCAATAACATCTGCAATATCTTTATAACCTTCTTTATTCAATTTTACATTGAGCGGAAAATAAGCTGGTGGAGGCAATAAACCATCAGTAACTTCTTTTATAAACTCAGCTTTGGTCATGTTTGCTCTTAAAGCATAATTGGTTTCTTTTTGATTGCCAATGGTGCCTACAGTTTCTTTGCTTAAATTTTTACCACAAGCAGAACCAGCTCCATGAGCAGGATAAACAATTACATCATCTGCCAAAGGCATTACTTTATTGCGTAAACTATCAAACAATAAACCTGCTAAATCTTCTTGAGTTAAAGCTCCTTTTTGCGCTAAATCTGGTCTTCCAACATCTCCTAAAAATAAGGTATCTCCGCTAAAAAGTGCGTGGTCTTTACCGTTTTTGTCTTTTAACAGATAACAAGAACTTTCCATAGTGTGTCCTGGAGTATGCAATACTGTAATTGTAATTTCGCCAACTTTAAAAACTTGATTGTCCTCAGCTACTACAGCTTCGAAATTTGTTTTTGCTGTTGGACCAAAAACAATTTTTGCACCTGTTTTTTCTGCTAATGTTACATGACCACTCACAAAATCTGCATGAAAATGAGTTTCAAAAATGTATTTAATTTTGCTCTTACTTTTTGCAGCTCTGTCTATATAATCTTGCACTTCTCTTAATGGATCTATAATAGCAACCTCGCCATTGCTTTCTATATAATAAGCTCCCTGTGCTAAACAACCTGTGTAAATTTGTTCTATAATCATAATTTTACTGTTTTAATCAACTTTCAAATTATCCTGCAAGGTTTCAAAAACCTTAGAGGTATTTATTTAAAGTTTTATTATAACTTTCTAATATTTATCATTAAAAACCTACAAGATCAAAAAAAGACCTTGCAGGTTTACTAATTGCTAAATTTTATTCGTACGATTGATGAATATATTTCGCGTACTTTTCTTGATGTTTTCTACAACCCGTTTTATAAAATTTTACTGCCTGATTTGCTCTCATAAAAAAGTGATTGATCGTAATAATGTCTAACATTCCACTTCTAAAAAAATCATCTCTAACTGGGCCTTTTACGCCTGCAAAATAAAATTTAATATCTTTCTTTTGATAAAACTTAATGCGCTCTTTTAACATTTCTACGCCTGTACTATCTACTCTATTAATGCTTTCTGCATCTAATACTATCAATTTTAGTGCTTTCCCTTTTTTGTCTGCCATTAAATCTAAATGATCTCTAAAATAATTAGAGTTTGCATAAAATATTTGTGCATCAAACCTGAAAACCAAAATATCATCATCGATAATAACTTCTTCAAAACGATTTTTATTTCTATAAAAGTTAGAATCTGGTACTTTGCCTAGCTCTGTAATGTAAGGTTTAGAGGTTCTGTAAATTAAAACGATTAACGACAAACCAACCCCTACCATTATTCCATATTCGATTCCTAATAATAAAGTGGCTAAAAAGGTTGCTAACATCAACCAAAAATCTAAATTGTTGGCTTTCCATAAAAAAGCAGCTTCTTTAAAATTAATTAAATTAAATACTGCTACAATAATTATAGCAGCTAAAACCGTTTTTGGTAAATGATAAAATAAAGGTGTTAAAAAAAGTAATGTGATTACAACCATTACAACAGAAATTAAGGCAGCCATTCCTGTTTTTCCTCCACTTTCTTGATTAATTGCAGATCTCGAAAAGCTGGAAGTTGATGGATATGCTTTAAATAAAGACCCAACCATATTTGCCAAACCTAAGGCAATTAGTTCTTGATTTGGTCTTATTCTGTATTCGTCTTGTTTTGCTTCTAAAGATTTACCTATGGAAATAGTTTCCAAATACCCAACCATTACCAATGTAAATGCAATTGGTAAGAGCTCTTTTATTTGATCTAAATCAAATTCTGGAACTCCAAAAAAAGGCAATCCTGAAGGAATATCTTTAACAATGGAAACATCAACAAAAGAATCTCCAAAGTATTTCATTATTAAAATTCCAAAAACAACCACAATTAAAGCACTTGGAATTTTCTTATTTATTTTTCTAAGAATAATTATAACCACCACACAAATGAAACCTATAACAGTTGTAGCTGTATTAAAATTACTAATTTGAAACCAAATATCTTCAATAAGATACTGTATTTGATCACTTTGTATAAAATCTACTCCTAATAAATTTCTAAATTGATTTACACCAATAATTAAAGCTACTGCAGATGTAAAACCTGTTATTACTGGTTTTGATAGAAAATTAACAATAAAGCCTAAACTAAAAATACCCAATATAAATTGAATAGATCCTACTAATAAAGCCAATAAAATTGCAATTGAAATATAACTTTCTGAACCTGCTAATGCCAATGTAGAAACTCCTGTTGCCACAATTAAAGAATCCATTGCAACTGGCCCAATAGCTACTTGTCTCGACGATCCAAAAATAGCATACATAACTTGTGGCACTAAAGCACAATACAATCCGTAAATTGGTGGTAAACCTGCAATAAGTGCATAAGCGATTCCCTGTGGAATTAAAATAATACCAACAGTAATCCCAGCAACTAAATCGCCTTTAAAAAGCGTTTTGTTGTAGTTTGGTAACCATTCTAAAATTGGTATTATTTTTTTTATATTCATATAAAGCCCATCCTAACCTTCCCAAAGGGAAGGAACTCTTACTATTGTGTTTTTAAAATATTCTTTTTTGCTTTTCTCTCGTGATTCTTTTGCCTTTAGCTTTTAGTAAATTGCAAAAAGCGAATAGCATTTTAAAACAATTCCCCTTGATTTCTTCCTTTTGTTCTTCCCAAATGTTTGTAAGCTAATTCTGTAACTTCTCTACCTCTGGGAGTTCTCATAATAAAACCTTGTTGAATTAAAAAAGGTTCATACACTTCCTCAATAGTTTCTGTGTTTTCTGAAACTGCTGTTGCAATGGTACTTAAACCAACTGGTCCTCCTTTAAATTTATCAATAATTGTAGCTAAAATTTTATTGTCCATTTCATCCAAACCATGAGCATCAACATTTAATGCTTTTAAAGCATATTTTGCAATTTGTATACTGATGTTTCCATCGCCTTTTATTTGTGCAAAATCTCTTACTCTTCTCAATAATGCGTTTGCAATTCTTGGTGTTCCTCTGCTTCTGCCTGCAATTTCTATAGCTGCTTCCATAGAAATAGGAACGCCTAAAATATGTGAACTTCGTTGAATAATGGTTGTTAATAATTCTGTAGTATAATAATGTAACCTGCTACTAATTCCAAAACGAGCTCTCATGGGTGCTGTTAGCAAACCAGATCTTGTTGTTGCTCCAATTAAAGTAAATGGTTCTAAATTGATTTGAACAGTTCTGGCATTTGGACCAGATTCAATCATAATATCAATCTTATAATCTTCCATTGCAGAATACAAATACTCCTCTACAATAGGACTTAATCTATGAATTTCATCAATAAAAAGTACATCTCTTTCATCGAGATTTGTTAATAAACCTGCTAAATCTCCTGGTTTGTCTAAAACAGGGCCAGAAGTTACTTTTATACCAACTTGTAATTCATTTGCTAAAATATGTGCCAGTGTAGTTTTCCCTAAACCTGGAGGTCCATGAAATAAGGTGTGGTCTAAAGCTTCACCTCTTTGGTTTGCTGCTTCAACAAATATCTTTAAATTATCGATTGCTTGATCTTGACCTGCAAAATCTTCAAAAGAAAGTGGACGTAATTTTTTTTCTACATCTAAATCTTCATTTGATAAATTTGTGTTTTCAGGATTCAAGTTCTCGTTCATAAATACAAATATACAGGATTTTTAAAGAGATATGAATACTAGATTTCATCAAATTAATGTTTAAAAATTTTAAATTCTACTTCGTTCATCACCAATATTTGTCTCTTTAATTTCTTTCTTTTTTCCTTTACCAAAATTGTAACTTAAAGAGAGTCTGAAAATTCTTGTTTCCCATTTGTTCGTCCAATCTGTAGTATTATTTTCTTGTGTAGTAATTGCTCTGTAAATGGCTGTCTTAAAAACATTGGTGGCAGAAAATCTAACCGATAATTTATCATCCAAAAAATATTTTCTTACTGAAAAAGACATATCATAAGATGGTAAACTTTTACTATTTCCATAAACACCTCCTGCACTGTAAAAGCTATTCCAAGTAGCTGTTAGCTTGTTTTCAAACCTAAATGTTTGGTTTAAACTTGCGTACCAAGAATCGCCTGAATTATCAAAAACAAAATCTTGCACGTTAGATTGTACACTGTTAAAAGAGTAATCTGCATATAATTGCATTTCCCACCATTTTTTTACATCGACACTTCTGTTATACGAAAATCCGTAATTTACAGAAGATGCAATATTGTCTTGAAACATGGTTGTAATTTCTGTTAGTGGATTGTAAGTCATCACACTAAAAATATCATCGGAAGTAAAATTGGTGTAAAATGATAACGAGTTTCGGTTTTTACTAACCCAAGTAAGCTCAAAAGCATTGGTAAATTGAGGTTGTAAATTAGGGTTTCCAACACGAATATTATACGTATCTATATATTCAAAAAACGGATTTAAATCTCTATATCTTGGTCTTCTAATTCTTCTGCTATAAGAAAGTTTATATTGGTTATTTTCCTGACTATTATTAATACTAAACGAAGGGAAATAAGAAATATAATCTCCACTATTTTCTGAAACATCTGTTAGCGATTTTGCAGTATAATCTATATATTCTCCTCTAAAACCTGCTTGAAAATTCCATTTTTTTAAGTTGTAATTTACAATTCCATAAAAAGCGGCAATCGATTCTTTATAAATTAACTCATTACTTCTTTTTTCATTTTTGATAAAATTATCATTTTGATTTTTTTCTTCAATTAAAATAGTATACTCATTATTTACAAAACTATATTTTAAACCTGTTTCAAAAGATAAGTTTTTATTGATTTTCTGCTCAAAATCTCCACGAATATTAAACACAATAACGTCTGTAGGGTTTTGATTTTTTACCACTTCTTCTAATTTATTCTGTTGATTTGTTTGGGCATCAAAAAACTGATTTGTAGTAATATTTCTATCTCTATTATTATAATTCGCAAAATTTGCTTGAATATCTAATTTTGTATCCAAACTATCTGATTGATATTTATAATACACATTTCCTGTAAGCGTTTTGTGTCTATCAATTTGGTTAATATTCAATGTTGCAAAATTTGTGTACACATTATTAATGGTTTGGTTGGTTCTCCCAATCGTATTTGCATCACTATTATAGATACTATAATTCCAATTGGTTCCTAAATTGCTATTTTTTGATAATGTTCTTTCCAAACCTATTTTAGCAGAATAACTTTTGGAGGTTGGAAACCAATCATTAAACTGATCTAAAATATTGGTAGTTATTCCGTCATCAAAAGTTCTGATAATTCTTCTGTTATTTACAGATACGCCATAACTTTGGTAAATTCCTCCGTTAAAATTCCAATTTTTGCTATTTTTATAAAGGTTAATTCCATTACTTACTTTTATAAAATCTCCATAACCAACAGCTGAAAACACATTTCCTAACAAACCAATTTCAATTTCTTTTTTTAGTTTGATGTTTAAAATTCCACCTGTTCCTGTTGCATCATATTTTGCTGACGGATTTGCAATTATTTCCACTTCTTTAATATTGTTTCCAGAAATTGATTTTAGAAATTGTTTCAAGGCTTCATTTGTTAAAATGGTTGGCTTACCATCAATCATAATTTGCAAATCTCCATTTCCTCTAAATAAAATATTTTCATCTTTATCCAATCGAATTCCTGGTAATTGAGATAAGGTTTCTAAACCATCATTTCCCTCACCTAACCCAGATTTCTCAACCTCAATTATCATTTTATCACCACTTAAGCGAATTAATCTTTTTTTAGATAATACAGATATTTCATTAAGTTCCTCAATGCTTTCTTTCATTTCAATATCAAATTTTATTTCCTTTTCTTCGGATGAAATCTCTGATGATGTAAAAGAAGTATAACCTAACATTGATGCTTTTATGTAAAAATTACATTTCTCAAAAGTTAAAATATAAAAACCATTTTCGTTGGAAGTTGTATACTCAATAATCTTATTTGAAGTGCTATTATATATGCTTATTGTAACCATGGGCAAGGTTTCATTAGTTGACCTAACAGTTCCTTTTAGGGTGATTTTTTGAGCAAAAAGATTGAGTGTTGTACTAAGCAAAATAGTAATTAGAATGATTTTTTTCATGATATTGAATGTTTTCATCAAAATTAATTTTAGTCGGTCATATTAAAATTCAAATAAGCTAAAACCAATTTTCTACACTCTAAACAGGTTGTTTTATAGTATTTATAATTTCGTCATCAATTTTGGTTAGTTTGTATCGTATTTTAAGCAACAGCAATTATATTATCGTTTAAAATGTATGATTTTGCTATTTTTGATACGTATGAAAAAATATTGGAAATATCATGTAACCTTAGCTTTGGTACTCATCGTTTTAGAATTATTAGAAAGTTACTTTTTTAATGGCATTACTGGTGTTTTAAGAAACTTTACATTTCGAGTAAGCAGTTTAAAAAGCACATTCTTTTTTACAGGTATTCTTATTTATATCTTAAATTATAAATATGTTTGTCCTAATTTTTTTCAAGCCAACAGTATTTTTAAAACATTTTTAGGTGTTGGTTTATTAGTTGTTCTATTTAGTGGAGTTCGCTATTTATTAGAAGAAATAATTCTATATAATTTTACAGGGCTTCATAATTATAACATTGAAAACTTAACGGTTTTCAAATATGTAGGCGATAATTACTTTTATGCTATAAAACCCATTTTATATAGCACAATCATTTTTTTCGTAATCAGTAATAAAGAAAAAAGAGAACTCACCTTTCAATTAGAAATAGCGAAAAGTAAAGCAGAGTTAGATTTGCTAAAATCACAAATAAGTCCACATTTTTTATTTAATACCTTAAATTCTTTTTACGTTGAATTAATTGATGAAAAACCAAATACTGCTGATGATATTCATCGATTATCACAGTTATTAAGACATGTAATTTATGATTCAAAAAATGATTTTATAAGCTTAGAAAAAGAAATAGCTTTTTTAAAAGATTACGTTCATTTTTTTAAAAAACGCTATGAAGATAATTTATTCGTAAATTTTACTATTGATGGTAATCTAGAAGATAAGAAAGTACCTACATTGGTTTTAATTAATTTTATTGAAAATTTATTTAAACATGGCATTGTAGATAACAAAAAAGAAGTTGCAGAAATTAAGTTATGGATAGAAAATGAGAACTTAATTTTATACACGAAAAATAAAACAAATAAATCTGAGAAATTGATGGATTCAGGGATTGGGAATAAAAATGTAAAAAAGAGACTTGATATTCTATTTCCTAATCAAGAATATTCCCTTAAATATTTAAATAGAAATGGTTATTTTGAAACCACATTAAAACTGCCTGTATGAATCAAATAATAACTTGTGCCATTATTGATGATGAACCACCAGCAATACGTCTTTTGGAAAAATATGTAGCAAAAGTACCTTTCTTAAATTTGGTTTTTTCATCTTCAAATCCTATTGAAGCACTAGCTAAATTACAAAACCAACCTGTAGATTTAATTTTTTTAGATATTCAAATGCCAAACATTACAGGGATTCAATTATCAAAAATAATTGATAAAAGAACAAAAATAATTTTCTCGACAGCCTATTCAGAATATGCCATCGAAAGTTATGATGTAAATGCGTTAGATTATCTATTAAAGCCTTTTACTTTTGATAGATTCTATAAAGCAGTTTTGAAAACGCAAAAACCAGAAAAATCAGAAATAGATCAATCAGAAAAAAAACCTTATATTTTTGTAAAAACAGATGGGAAAAATAATTTAGAGAAAATAAATATTGATGATATTACTTATATAGAAAGTCTAAAAAACTATGTTGCCATCAACCAGAAAAACAAGCAAATAATTACATACAATTCATTGAAACATTTTCAAGAAAATCTATCTGAACAAAAATTCATCCAAATTCATAAATCTTTTTTAGTAGCTTTTCAAGCAATTACAAAAACCACTTCTATTTCTGTTTTTGTTGATGATAAAGATTTACCTATTGGTAGTACTTATAAAAATAATTTCTTTCAAAAGTTGAATCAATTTCAGCTTTAATAATCATCTGAATTTAAAATTCAGATAAAATATTAAAACAAAAAAAGCCTTTCCATGTTGGAAAGGCTTTTTTTAAAATTGTATATGATTAAGATTCTTCTTCCCCTTCTAAGAGCGGAGTTGTTTGTAATACATAATCTTGTCCATGTAAATAATCACTATCATCATCATTTGGATCTACACGTTTGCTATAATCATAAGCCCATCTGTGAACCTCAGGTAATTTTCCTGGCCAATTTCCATGAATGTGTTCAACTGGAGTTGTCCACTCTAAAGTATTAGATTTCCATGGATTTTGAGTAGCTTTTTCACCTCTATAAATAGATATAAAATAATTCGCTAAAAATATAATTTGAGCTACACCACCTACTAACGCAAATATTGTAATTACAATTTGGATATCTGCTAAATCATCAAACATAGGAAATGCTGTGTTTGAATAATATCTTCTTGGTAAACCTGCTAATCCTATAAAATGCATTGGCCAAAATACTCCATAAGCACATACTATTGTGATCCAGAAATGCCAATACCCTAATGTTTTATTCATCAATCTACCATACATTTTTGGGAACCAGTGATAAATACCTGCATACATTCCAAATATAGCAGAAACACCCATTACTAAGTGAAAGTGAGCTACAACAAAGTAGGTATCATGAATATTAATATCCAAAGCAGAATCTCCTAAAACTAACCCTGTTAAACCTCCTGTAACAAATGTAGAAACTAAACCTATAGAAAATAACATTGCTGGGTTTAACTGTAAATTACCTTTCCATAAAGTAGTCACATAATTAAATGCTTTCACTGCTGATGGTATTGCAATTAGTAAGGTTGTAAATGTAAAGACTGAACCTAAAAATGGATTCATTCCTGAAATAAACATGTGATGCCCCCAAACAATTGTAGATAAAAATGCAATTGCAATAATTGACATTACCATTGCTCTATATCCAAAAATTGGTTTTCTTGCATTTGTAGATATAACTTCAGATGTAATTCCTAAAGCTGGTAATAATACAATATAAACTTCTGGGTGCCCTAAGAACCAAAACAAATGTTCAAATAATACAGGTGATCCTCCTTGATAGTGAAGAACTTCTCCTGAAATGAATATATCTGACAAGTAAAATGAGGTTCCAAAACTTCTATCAAAAACTAATAATAAGGCTGCTGATAATAATACTGGGAATGATACAACTCCAATAATTGCAGTAATAAAAAATGCCCAAATTGTTAATGGAAGTCTTGTCATTTTCATTCCTTTCGTTCTCAAATTAAGTACAGTAACAATATAGTTTAATGCACCAATTAAAGAAGAAGCAATAAAGATTGACATTGAAACCAACCATAGTGTCATACCAGCTCCAGAACCAGGAATTGCTTGTGGTAAAGCACTTAAAGGTGGGTAAATTGTCCAACCTGCAGATGCTGGTCCAGCTTCAACAAATAATGAAATCACCATGATTATACTCGATAAAAAGAATAACCAATAAGATACCATATTTAAAAAACCAGAAGCCATGTCTCTAGCTCCAATTTGCAATGGAATTAGTAAGTTTGAAAATGTTCCACTCAAACCAGCTGTAAGTACAAAAAATACCATGATTGTACCATGAATTGTTACTAAAGCTAAGTATATATCTGGACTCATAATACCATCCGTTTGATGGTGACCCAAAAATGCCTCGATAATTGTAAATGATGTATCTGGCCAAGCTAATTGTAAACGAAATAGCATTGACATTAGAACTGCAATAATTCCCATAAACATTCCAGTAATAAGGAATTGCTTCGAAATCATTTTATGATCTTGACTAAAAATATATTTTGTTACAAATGTTTCTTTATGATGATGTTCTGACATAATCTATTTATTTGTAGTGTCTTTTAATTTTTTATTTATTGATAACTGTTGCTAAGGTTGGTTGCTCTGAAATCCACTTATCGTATTCTTCTTGCTCTACAACCGTTATTTTCATTTGCATACTATAATGAGAAGTTCCACAAATTTTATTACATAATAATAAGTAATTAAATTCGTACAATTCTTCACCTTTTGCAGCTCTAACTATATTAATTCCCTTCGTTTTTTCAATTACCTCAGATTGCATTCTCATTTCTTCTGTAGTATATTTTGGGGTAAAACCAAATTCTGTAACCATACCTGGTACACAATTCATTTGAGCTCTGAAGTGTGGCATATAAGCTGAATGTAATACATCTTGAGAACGGAATTTAAAATGAACTTTTTTTCCTTTTGGGAGATATAATTCAGCAACTTGTTTATCGTCTTGAGAATTTTTATCATTCATGTTAACACCCATTGTGTTGATGCCTTCAATAAAATTGACGTTTCCTTGACCTAAAGTATTATCTTCACCTGCGTATCTTGCATGCCAACCCCATTGATATGAATATACTTCTATAACAACAGCATCTTCATCATCTAAATCCATAACATTATTCCATTGCCATAAACCATAACCGATTAAAACGACTAATACAACTGCAGGAATAATAGTCCAAATCATTTCTAATTTATGACTATCTGCATAAAATTTAGCTTTATTATTCTTGTTTCCTTTGTACTTAAAAGTAAAATAGAAAATTAAAAATTGCATAAAAAATTGTACAATTCCTATTAGCCAAAAAGTAATATTGAATAATCTGTCATCATGTTCACCTTCAATAGAAGCTGACTCTGGTAACATTATCACATTCATGGCAATCAAACAATAAATCATTATTGCATAAAGATAAACCAAAAAATATAGTGAATACTTTCCTTGTTTTGCATTGTCTTCATCGTTCGCTATAACACCTCTAAAATTTAAAATTCTAGTTATCTGCCAAAAACTTACACCTATTGCAACACCTATAAAAATATAAAATAGAGCTAGCATATATATCTTTTCTTTATTATTTAATTCTTAATTTATTTAATGATGATTGTCTGAACCTTCTCCTCTGTGTTCAATATTGTAATAATGGAAATGTTCACTCTCTTCCAAAAACGGATTCGCTTTTGGTATTGGGTTTGCTTTTGCAAATGAACTAAATACAGTAAATATAAATATCCCAATAAAAAACAATAATGAACTCAATTCTGGAATCCCAAAATACCATTGACCTCCTACAGTTCCAGGCATAATCATTACGAATATATCTAAATAATGGCCTCCTAAAATTACAATTCCTCCAAGAACCACAAACCAAGGAATGCTTTTGTAATCGCTATTTAAAAGTAACAATATTGGAAAAACAAAATTCATTACAACCATTGCTAAAAATGGTAATTTATATTCATTAAACCTTGCAGCAAAATAAGTAGTTTCTTCTGGAATGTTTGCATACCAAATTAACATAAACTGAGCGAACCATAAATATGTCCAGAATACTGAAAAACCAAACATAAATTTTGCTAAATCATGAATATGACTATCATTAACTGCTGGTAAAGCTCCTTTAGAACGTAAGTATATTGTTACGAATGCAATTACAGTTAAAGCAGTTACTAACAAACTTGCAAGAACATACCAACCAAATAATGTTGAAAACCAGTGAGGATCTAATCCCATAATCCAATCCCAAGACATCATTGATTCAGTAATCATGAATAAGAATAAAAAAATAACTGATAAATTATAATTTTTCTTGTAGGTTTTATTACCATCATTGGCT
>Ga0115565_10000402_pt1 | contig 37989 bp, 27 predicted proteins | sample COGITO_mtgs_1105_FD_87199 | JGI IMG/M metagenome (GOLD analysis project Ga0115565, IMG submission 87199) | Pelagic marine microbial communities from North Sea - COGITO_mtgs_110530 | ecosystem: Environmental > Aquatic > Marine > Epipelagic | place: Germany:Helgoland, sampling site Kabeltonne... | reverse complement strand
GACATCTGCCGACCTATCAACTTGTCATACGGTATCAAAAGCCGAGGAAAGGCGGACAATCGAGAAGAATACGAAGTATGGGTGCCGCAGCAAGACTTAGGCGTCGACCCCACACCTTTGTTTATTAAAAAATACGCAGACGACATTCCTGACGCTGTACTGCAGTTTGCCAGTCAAACGCCCGTTGTTCACGGTTGGATGGGGGTTAAACGATGCGCATTTGAAGGTATCTATCAAAATGATGTTGAGTGTGGTGATATTGCAGTATGCCTAGCCTTATCTCTAGATGCTTACAATATCGGTGCAAGGCCTGATTTATCATTTTCCAACGTTACGCATAGCTCAATTGCTTATGGTGGCGCAGAGATTGAGTGGGAGGTACTTGGTTACTTCTGCCCCGCTGAAAGCAAGCCCAGTCACGAACAAGTTTGGCATGCGATCAATTATTCTATAGAAGCTGTTTCTGCTCCCCTACAAGCTGCATTTAGCAACAGTATCGTTGCAAGTGACGAAAGTAAAACGGAGCGAATTCTAAGTGCTGTTGCGGGCGCGGGTATCACATCTGAAGAGATTTGTGAGTTGGCTTTAAAACCATGGGAGTTCTTGCAAACCGAAAGTTCATATAGAAAAAAGCAGCACGACGATTCTCGCAGCGTTAATTTATTAGGCCGTTTAAATCGACTTTTCTACCACCCGGAAGTATCTCTTCCATCTTTAAAAGAATTGCATCATTTAGCCGCGCTAAAGCATTAAATTTGGATGTGATTGACGTTAAGGAAGGCCCCACTAAGGTAATAAAAAAATGAATCCACTCAGCAATGAGGTAAACATCAGCGACGATAATAAAGTCCAATCTAGTCGACAACAACTTGATTCTGAAATACTGTTTAGCTTGGATGAGAAGCCACCTTTTGGACAAAGTTTGACCGCAGCCATCCAGCATGTTCTAGCGAGTTTCATTGGCATTATTACGCCAACACTCGTGATTGGCGCGACGCTCGGTTTGCAAAGTGAAATACCGTATCTTATTAGCATGGCGTTAATCATTTCAGGCGTCGGAACAGCCGTGCAAGCCAGAGGATTTAAGGGAATAGGCTGTCGCATGATTGCGGTTCAAGGAACTAGCTTTGCTTTTTTGACCGCTTTTATTACGGGGGGACTACTGGTTAAAAGCCAGGGGGGCAGTAATCAAGATATACTAGCAATGATGTTTGGCATTACTTTTGTGGGTGCGTTTGTCGAAATATTCATGAGTTTCTTCATCGAGCATATCAAGAAAATTATCACCCCGCTGACAACAGGCATTGTTATCACCACAATAGGTTTTTCGCTGATTAAGGTCGGTATGACAGATATTGCGGGTGGCTATGGCGTTAGTGATTTTGGCGATTTGTCGTATTTGCTACTAGGTGCTTTTGTATTAGTAATTACAATCGCCCTCAACAACTCTCGCTATCCTTGGGTGCGCTTGTCGGCGATCTTCATTGGTATAATATGTGGCGCAGTCATAGCTTACGCCAGCGGAATTGCAGTGTTTCAGACACCACAACATGTGGCGTTGATCGCTGTTCCCATTCCATTTAAGTATGGCTTTGATTTTAGCTGGGATATCTTTATACCAGTGGCACTGGTGTATTTGCTCAGCACCCTCGAAACGGCAGGTGATCTCACCGCCAATAGCTTGTTTTGTGGTTTGCCGATAAAAGGCAAAGCGTATATTTCACGTATCAAAAGTGGCTTACTGGCCGATGGTTTAAATTCGATGCTAGCAGGCATGTTTAATACGTTTCCCAATACTACATTTGGGCAGAACAACGCCGTTATACAATTAACGGGTGTAACAAGTCGCTATATTGCTTACTTTATAGCGGTTATTCTGATCGTTATGGGCTTATTTCCTTTTTTGGGCGTTATATTGCAAAACATACCCAAGCCAGTATTAGGCGGGGCAACCTTGGTCATGTTTGCGACTATTGCCGTGGCAGGTATCAAAATATTATCGTCACAGCGGATTAACAGGCGCAGTAGTTTAATTATCGCAACGTCTTTTGGTTTGGGATTTGGCACCATGCTGGTACCCGATGCATTATTACAATTACCTGATTTATTGAGAAATATTTTGTCCTCTCCTGTCTCCACTTCAGGTCTTACCGCGATAATCATGACCTTGGTTTTGCCCGACAATCAAACTAGCCGTAGCAGTCATATTAATGTGCTGAATTCAGCGGATGCAGATCAGGTACCTAAGGTCTAATTTGGAATCTACATTATGAGTCCCGTTTCTATAAAATCGACTTCGCTACGTTCGCAAAAATGGTGGTTAAAAGCACCACGAGCAGTATTTACCGCAAACACTATTGACGCCAGTGAAGGCCTCGTCGTGCACAACGAGCGCATAGTAGAATGCGTCGCAAAGGGAGCGCTGCCAAGGTTTGAATATGATCAAGTGATTGACTGCAGAGACTATGTGCTAACGCCAGGTTTGATCAATACTCACCATCATTTTTATCAGACCTTAACCCGCTGCGTACCGCAAGCTATCAACAAGCCGTTATTTCCCTGGTTAAAAACCTTGTATAAAGTGTGGCAGCATCTAGATGAGGAAATGCTTTATAGTGCAACGCAATTAGCGTCGTTAGAACTAATGCTTTCTGGCACAAGCATGGTGTGTGACCATCATTACGTTTTTCCCAAAGGACTAACAAATGCGATAGATGTTCAGGTCGACGCGCTTGCAGATTTGGGCTGCAGAGCTATGCTCACGCGCGGCTCCATGAGCCTCGGTGAATCTCAAGGTGGCTTGCCTCCTGATACTGTCGTGCAGCACCAAAGCGCAATATTGGATGATAGCTTGCGTTTGATTAAGCAATATCACCAGCGTGATCACGGTGCATTTATGAATATAGCACTGGCACCCTGTTCACCGTTTTCGGTGACAACAGAATTGATGCAAAAAACCGCTAAGCTTGCGCAACAGCATGATGTTTTGATACATACTCACTTAGCTGAAACAGAAGACGAAAATGCCTTTTGTTTGCGCCAATATGGAATGCGCCCACTTGCATATTTAGATAAGTGCGGGTGGTTATCCCCTAACACTTGGTTGGCACATGGTATTCATTTTAACCAAGAAGAAATTGCCTTATTGGGGAAACACCAAGTCGGAATAGCGCACTGTCCAAGCTCAAACATGCTGTTGGCATCTGGGATATGCCCAACGATAGAGCTCGAAGCCGCGGGGTGCAAAATAGGCATGGCGGTTGATGGTTCAGCTTCTAATGACTGTTCAAATTTGGCCCAAGAGGTTCGTCAGTCTTTGCTTCAACAACGACTCAAGTATGGCGCCGAAGTGATCACTGCCGAAAAAGTCCTTGGTTGGGCAACAAAAGGATCTGCAAGTGTCTTGCATCGCAGTGATATTGGTGAATTGGCACCTGGTAAGCAAGCTGACATTGCGTTTTTTGATTTAAACGAATTGCGCTTTTCTGGCGCAGGTGATGCTGTCGCAGCTATTGTGACGTGCGGCGCCTATCAAGTCAGCAAGTTGATGATCGCGGGTAAAATATTAATTGAGGATGCCCAACATCGCAGTATGCTCAATCAAGAGCTCATGCAGACGCACAGCGCACTCGCAAAAACATTGTGGCAAAAGGTATAAATATGCATTAGCGCCGATCAAACAAACTCAGGTTACGTGAACGATTTGTTGTTGTGATTAAAAATCAGTACACTGCTGCGTGTCTTTGTGGATGAGTGTGACCATGGAATTGAATGCCAACATATTGGAACGCATCGCGGTTAATTTTGCTGAATTATCGCCCGCGGCGAGGGGGATAGCGACTTACATTCAGCAAAACCCATTAACCTTGCTGAGCATGTCTCTAGCTGAATTAGCGACCGCGACACAAACGTCAAAGGCGAGTGTCAGTCGATTGTTTAGAACATTGGGATATGCATCGCATCAAGAAGCCAAGCAAGCGCTGCTGTTGTCGCGCACAAAGGGGTTTCCGGTGCCGAGTTCGTCAGTTAACGACCAAAGCTACTTAGCAAACGAGATGCAAAACATACAGCAATCGTTTCAAGATTTAAGCAGTCAGTATACAGCAGAAATTGGTGCGCTAATCGCCAATGCGCGACATGTTTACATTGTCGGTTTTCGTAACGCGTATCCAATAGCGTTGCATTTTCGACAGCAGTTAATGCAAATAAGGTCAGATGTAATGGTGCTGCCGCAACCGGGTCAAACGTTAGGAGAGGATTTGGTTGATCTTTGTGATCAAGATCTTGTTATTGTGTTTGGCTTTAGACGCCGCCCCGCTGGCTTTGAGCAACTGGTAAGAGTTTTGCCTTCTGAGCGCACGATACTTATCACAGACCCTACTGGACAAGTATTTAATAAAGATGTTAAGCACTTATTAGTATGTCATTTAGGCAGCCAAGAAGCGTTTGACAGCTATGCCGCAGCAATGAGTTTGGTGGCATTGTTATGCAACAAAGTATACCAAGCCATTTCTCCTGCCCAACGCAGTCGCGCTGCCAAGATTTCTGCATGGTATTCGCAAGTGGGTGAAATTTCGAAATTGTGAGCGCTGTTTTTGCTTGTCATCTATGATCAAAAGTAACCGTGCTCTCCGCGAGCCTAAGTTTAATTGTTTCACTTGACAAATTATTGAAACAATTGTTTCATAGGGCGTATCAATTTACGAGGATCTTATGCTTCCGCTCAGCCATCAATCGGCCTTTGTCGACACTCAAGCAATATCGTTAGGGGCTTCTAATGGCCCTATGTCTGATCTTAGACTAGCCGTCAAAGATTTATTTGATATAGAGGGTTTGCCAACGGCAGCAGGAAATCGCGATTGGCTAGCCTCTCATGCAACTCCAAAACAGACTAACAGTAGTGTTCTAAAGCTGTTGCAAGCGGGTGCGCGATATTTGGGTAAAACCTTAACAGATGAACTTGCTTATAGTCTCAATGGCCAGAATATGCATTATCCAACGTTGTTTAATCCGATTACACCCGAGCGTCTGCCTGGCGGTTCTTCTAGTGGTTCGGCGGTGGCAGTGGCCTTAGGTGCTGCGGATATCGGACTAGGCACGGACACAGGCGGTTCAATTAGAGTGCCTGCTAGTTACAATGGCTTGTTTGGTATTCGGACTAGCCACGCTGCAATTGGGCTGGACAACATGGTTGCACTTGCGCCCAGTTTTGACACCGTTGGTTGGCTTGCTAACAACCTTGATACCCTACAACGCGTTGCGCGCTGTTTGCTGCCGATGCACTTTGACGCTCGTGTGCCAGTGCCAACTAAGCCACGCTTATTAGTGCTCAGTAATTTAATCGAAAAAGTTGAACAAGCAGGTCAAATCTGCGATTGGTTACACTCATTAAAAGACGCACAATGCACTCACGAATCCTTAGATGTGAATGCCTTGCAAACGAGTGAGACGTTTAGGGTCTTGCAAGGACGCGAGATATGGCAACAGCATGGACAATGGATTACTGAGTCCAAGCCTCGTATTGCTCAAGATATTCAAGATAGATTGGCATGGTGCAGGGGGCTTAACCAGCAACAGACTCAAGAAGCGATCTTAGAACAGGCGTCGTTCCAAAAAATACTCGACAATATGTTTGCAGGTTATGATGCAATTGTTATTCCAACCACACCCGGGCGTGCACCATTATTGTCCGAATCTGCTAGCAATATGGTCAAATATAGAGAAAATTTAATGGCCTTGACCGCAATTGCGGGACTAGCCGGACTGCCGCAAATTCATCTACCCCTGTTTAGCATAGATGGCGCACCGTGCGGACTATCTTTGATTGGTCACAAAAACAGTGATCTATCCCTCATCAACTTGGCTCGTGTTTTGATAGCTCAACGTGAGCCGCATTTAACCAACAAAGACAAATATGAATAATTCTAATAACAGTTCTACTAAATACGCCTCGTCTTTTACCGCTCCTCACTTTGCTGCGACTAATGCGGGTACAGACATACTGGAGCAAGGCGGCACTGCTATCGAAGCAATGGTTGCCGCAGCCGCTTCGATTGCTGTTAACTATCCGCATATGAACGGCCTAGGAGGAGATGGATTTTGGTTGATAAGTGAACCTAATAAAGAACCTGTGGCAATCAATGCCGCGGGTGTTGCGGCGCAGTCTGCTAATTTAGATTTGTATAAAGACTATGAGAGCATCCCTAGCAGAGGCCCACTGTCAGCTTTGACCATGGCAGGTGCAGTATCTGGTTGGCAAAAAGCGTTAGAGCTTAGCGCGACATGGCAGCCCAACAAGCCCTTGTCAGAGTTGTTAGGCACGGCGATTAGTCAGGCGCAATGGGGTATTGAAGTAACCCAAAGTCTATCCGATACGAGCTTCAAAACCTTCGATGAAATGTCAGGCAACCCAGCTTTTCAACCGTTTTTGATCAAAGGTAAGGCGCTCAAAAAAGGCAAGATTTTAAAGCTTCCTCTGCTGGCGGACACCTTGAAAGCGCTGGCAAAGAATGGTTTAGACGATTTTTATCGTGGTGAAATAGCGCAAAGATTAGCGACCGATTTAGCCGCCGCCGGTTCGCCCATTCACTTAACCGATTTTCACAACTATCAAGCACAACTTGTATCCACTATAAGTGTCAATACTAGCAAAGGTACGTTATATAATTTACCAGCACCCACGCAGGGTATAGCGTCACTGATTATACTGGCACTCTATGATCGCCTGCAGCACAGCGTTACGTCTGAACTTGAGCATGTGCACCTGCTAGTTGAATGCACCAAACAAGCGTTTATTAAACGCAATCAGTATTTGACCGACCCTACGCGTCTGCAAATCGACTTGGATTCTTTGTTAAGTGAGGCCAGCCTGAGTAAAATGCAAAGCAACATTTCTCTAAAGCGCGCACTTCCATGGCCTCACGAAGCAAAACAAGGCGACACAATTTGGATGGGAGCATGCGATTCTCAAGGACGCATGGTTAGTTATATTCAAAGCTTATATTGGGAGTACGGTAGCGGAGTTGTTAGTCCCTCAACCGGCATCGTTTGGAACAATCGAGGCACGTCGTTTAACTTGAGCAAGGGTGATAATCATCAGTTGTCGCCTGGCTTGCAACCGTTTCACACACTCAACCCAGCGTTTGCTGAGCTCAAAGATGGAAGACGATTAGCATACGGAACGATGGGCGGAGAAGGGCAGCCGCAGACTCAAGCCGCGGTATTTAGCCGCTTTGTTTACCAAGACTTGCCTTTGCAAAATGCGGTAGCAAAAGGCCGCTGGTTGTTGGGAAGGACATGGGGTGAAAACTCCAACAATCTAAAAGTTGAGAGTGATTTAGCTGAACTTGTGGCTGCTGATCTCAGTGATATGGGCCATGACGTGGCGGTGGTGCCGCCGTGTAACGAACTTATGGGGCATGCAGGCGCAGTGGTCTCATATCCCGACGGCAGCGTCAATGCTGCCACTGATCCTAGAAGTGATGGCAAAGCCTTCTTTGAAGTTCGAAAAGATCAAGAGTCGACTTACTAATGGAACTTTTACTTAATAACTTGCCTACGTTGGCGGCACTTATCGGAACCGGTGTGGTGGCGGGTTTGTTGGCGGGATTACTCGGCGTTGGCGGTGGGATTGTAATCGTGCCGATATTATATTTTTTATTCCAAGGCTTTGGTGTCTCCGCGGACTCGGCAATGGTGATCGCAACGGCAACATCTTTGGCGACGATCGTGCCAACTTCTATCAGCTCTATCCGCGCTCACAGAAAAAAAGGCAACGTTGATTTCGAATTACTCAAAGTGTGGGGGGTGTTTATCTTGATCGGTGTTTTGGCCGGCAGTTATTTGGTAACCCGTGTTAATGGCCAATTTCTCACGACCTTGTTCGGTGTTATCGCGACACTCTCGGCGCTGAATATGATGTTTGCTCGCAAAACTGCGATGTTCGAAGGCCTACCCGGAAAAGCAGGGCAGGCGAGCATGGGCACCAGCGTGGGTTTGTTTAGCTCTTTAGTGGGCATTGGTGGTGGTACATTGACGGTGCCCATGCTGACATTCTGCAATTATCCAGCACATAAAGCGGTTGGCACGGCCGCCGCCGTCGGTCTGATTATTTCGTTGCCTGCGGCTATCACGATGCTGGTCTTAGGTGTCACGCCCATTGATGCCCCTTTGGGTACCTTTGGTTTAGTCAACTTAGTTGGCTTTGTTTGCATTGTGCCATTGACTGTTTTATTTGCACCGATAGGGGCTCATTTAGCCAGTAAGCTTGATGCTGCCAAACTCAAAAAAGTGTTTGCCGTAGTCCTGTTAATCACAGGTCTTCGTATGCTCGCCCAACTTTTTCTTTAAGTATTGTTTACGTTTTTTAAAACATTAACTAGGATTTATTATGTCGTTACTTGCACCACCTCCTCGCTTACTAATGGGCCCCGGGCCAATCAATTGTTACCCACGCGTGTTACAAGCGATGTCGACGCAACTCGTCGGGCAATACGATCCAGTAATGACAGGGTATATGAATGAGACAATGGCGCTGTATCGTCAAGTATTCAAAACTCAAAATAAGCAAACCCTGTTAATCGATGGTACCTCAAGGGCAGGAATAGAAGCCGTGTTGGTGTCCGTATTGGAACCCGGTGACAGTATTTTGGTGCCGATATTTGGCCGTTTTGGTCATCTACTATCCGAAATAGCCGAACGTGCAGGAGCCAAAGTACATACCATAGAGGTGCCATGGGGCGACGTGTTTGAACCACAACAAATAGAAGACGCAGTCAAAAAGCTCAGACCCAAAGTGGTGGCTGTCGTTCAAGGTGATACCTCAACAACCATGCTGCAACCACTGGAGCATATAGGTGCAATCTGCCGTCAATATGATGCGATTTTTTATTCAGATGCAACCGCCTCTATTGGTGGCAACCCTTTTGAAACAGATGCTTGGCAGCTTGATGCGGTATCTGTTGGTTTACAAAAATGTCTGGGAGGGCCGTCAGGCAGCGCCCCCATTACGCTGGGTCAACGCTATTTAGATATCGTTAACACGCGCCGTCATGTAGAAGCGGGTATTCGCAACAGCGCACATGTGGATGGCAACGCGTCTCGAATCAGATCCAATTATTTCGATATCCCGATGATCATTGATTACTGGGGAGAAGAGCGTCTAAACCATCATACACAAGCGTCGTCTATGCTTTATTGCGCGCGTGAATGCGCACTGCAATTGCTGGACGAGGGTATCGATGAGAGTATCTTACGTCACCAAATAACCGGCAACGCGATGCTGGAGGGGGTAAAAGGTCTCAACTTGAAGCCGTTTGGTAATTTGACTCACAAAATGAATAATGTTGTGGGCGTCTATATTCCTGAGTGTGTCGAAGGCGAGGCTATTCGCCACGCGATGTTACATGATTTTAATATTGAAATAGGGACTAGTTTCGGTCCTTTGCAGGGCCGTATTTGGCGCATTGGAACCATGGGTTACAACGCTAGGCAAGATGCCGTTTACCATACCTTACAATCACTTGAAACTGTCCTGCGCAGAGCGGGGCATACCTTACCTTTAGGCGAAGGTGTTGATGCGGCGCATAAAGTGTTTACGGACGCAAAAGTATGAGCGTCATCCGCACCTCTATCGGCAGTGTAAGTGCTGATAACGATGAATTTAAGCAGCATGCTCAGTGGACCATGAATGCTTGTCAGCAATTGGGTGACGTCAGTCAGTCACCTGATTATGTTGATCGTCGTTATTTAACAAAAGAGCACAAAGCAGCCAATATATTGGTTGCGCAGTGGATGCGCGACGCGAACATGCAAACATGGCAAGATGGTGTCGGCAATCTTTGGGGTCGTCTCCAAAGTGTTAAGACCAATGCAAAAACATTGTTATTCGGTAGTCATTTAGACACGGTCGTTAATGGCGGTAAATATGACGGAATGTTAGGCGTCGTTGCGCCTATCGCGCTAGTCAACATGCTCAACAGTGCGCAAATACAACTCCCATTCAATATAGACATAGTCGGATTTTGTGACGAAGAGGGCACACGATTCGGCTCTACTTTACTCGGTAGCAGGGCGCTAACAGGGCAATGGCAGCCAGAGTGGGCAGATTTGACCGATCTCAACGGTATAACACTGCGTCAAGCCATGCAGGAATTTGGCCTTGATTTTGACCAAGTTGATAAGTGTAAGGTGCCAAAGGAAACATTGCTAGCCTATGTTGAGACGCACATAGAGCAAGGCCCAGTGTTAGAAGCAAACAATTTGGCGGTCGGCACGGTAACGGCAATTGCCGGTGCAAAACGCTTATCAGTTAACTTAAAGGGCATGGCAGGGCACGCAGGGACGGTGCCAATGCAAAGCCGACAAGATGCATTAGCAGGTGCCAGTGAAATGATATTGGCGGTTGAAAAGCAGGCCACGTTAGCCGGCGTTGTTTCCACTGTCGGCAAAATCACAAATCGGCCAAATGCGGTTAACGTAATTTCTGGTGATACAGAATTCAGTTTAGATATTCGCAGTGATGATGACAGCAAGCGAGATGCTTGCTTACAAGAAATCATCAGTTGTCTTGAAACAATTGCAGGTCAGCGTGTTTTGACACTAAGCCTGGCACTGACGCATCAAGCACCGGCGGTGCTTTGTTCAACAACACTTATTGAACAATTAGATAAAGCGACATCAGCCATCGGTATCTCGCCACTAAGGCTGCTCTCTGGTGCCGGCCATGATGCAATGGCGATGGCTGATATATGCCCGGTTGGCATGCTGTTTGTGCGCTGTGAAAAGGGCATAAGCCATCACCCAAAAGAAGCTATCAGCACAGATGATATTGAGACAACGCTGCGAGTATTGTATCAATTTGTATTGGATTTTAATTTAGCAGCCTTTGACCAAACGACCTAAGCTTACGAAAGACAAGAAAGGCAAAGACGGGTTCTAGAAAAACAAATTTGGAAAGACGGCATCAGGAAGGAAAAATGATGAAAATCCCGAGAATTTACGCAGATAAAGACGGCAATAGTGTATTTGATGAGATTGATATACCGCTTGCAGACGGTGGACCAATCGGTCTGTTGTCCGAAAAGTTTTTCGCGGATAGCGTTATCTTTCGTGAGACACCTGCCGATTATGATTTTAAGTGGCACCCAGCGCCTGCGCGACAACTTTTGTTTATTCTAAAAGGCAGTGCCGAATTCACAGTCTCAAATGGAGACACTAAAGTACTCAGTGGCGGAGACGTCTTGCTGTTAGAGGACACGCACGGACAAGGTCATTGCAGTCGAGCACTGAATAACGAAATCAGGCATTCTATATTTGTTACCTTGCCAGAAGGTCTGCGCATTTAAGCGGCTGCTAATGCATCAATGCGCGCTATCCATTCTCGCTTGAGTGCTGCAGGTAAAAAGCTTGCAGTAAAACTGTTTTTAATCAGTTGCACCAATTGAGTGCTAGTCATGGGCAGTGCCTCAGCGATAGCCATATAGTTTTCGTTTAAATATCCACCGAAGTACGAGGGGTCGTCAGCATTGACCGTGACTAACAATTCGCTATCCAACAGCGATAGGATATTGTGCTGCGCTAAATCGCCGACTACACACAGTTTTAGATTGCTCAACGGGCAAACGGTCAAGGGTATTTGATGGTGCTTCAAGTATGTCATCAGCGTGGGGTCTTCAATGCTTCTGACACCGTGATCGATTCTGTCGACCTGCAAGGCATTAATGGCTTCCCATACATACTCTGGCGGCCCTTCTTCTCCTGCATGTGCGACACGTTTAAAGCCAAGGTCTTTGGCTTTAGCAAACACACGTTCAAACTTTGTCGGTGGATGGCCTAGTTCGGAGCTATCGAGCCCTACCGCAGTGATCATTGAATAGTAAGGTTTAGCCTGTTCAAATGTTTCAAACGCGTGCTGCTCACTTAAGTGCCGTAAAAACGATAAAATTAGACAAACCGACATGCCAAATTCGGTTTCAGCCTTTTCAATTGCACGCTTAAAGCCGGGCATAAATACACCGTATCCTATGCCTCGTTCGGTATGTGTCTGAGGATCGAACATTATTTCGCTATGCACAACGTTTTGTTCATGACACTTGCACAAATAGGCCCACATTAGGGCGAAGAAATCGTCTTCATCGCGCAATACATTGGCACCTTGATAATACAGGTCGAGAAAACTTTGTAAGTCTTCAAACGCATATGCATTTTTTATCTCTTCAACGCTCTTAAATGGCAATGAGATTTGGTGTTTGCTCGCAAGTTCCCACATTAGCGCTGGCTCTAAGCTGCCTTCTATGTGCAAATGGAGTTCTGCTTTTGGCAAAGTCTGAATAAGTTCGCGTATCTGCGCATCGCTCACAAGCATGTTCCTTTTAGTTAATTTGCCCAACAGTAATAGATCAAGACGACGTGTGGCAATAATTGATTAAATTGCACCAATCTAAAGCATGGCGTGCACCTTATCATCCATTTGGCTTACTGCTAACTTTCTTTTTAAGTGATATAGACGTAATAACAATCTACGTTATCTGTTACTCGTTTTCGAGCATACCTCACGCATTAATCAAATATTGTGATGTGTTTCAATTGTTTAGTATATTCAATTATAGAGCAATAAAGGTTGTGTCATAGGCCATAACTGAATTTGTGCATATTCTTGACTAGTTGGTCAAGTAATTGCTTCATCCGATAAATCACAGTTGCCAACAAGAGCAACGCATCGTTGTTTTACGTTGAATGGCGATAAAACGCAGCCAAAGCAGCCAAAAAGGAAGCGCCATGATCACCCGCTTATTAGATAATCTTTTCCATCTTCGCCAACATTCTACGACGGTAAAAACAGAGCTTATTGCGGGTTTGACTACGTTTGCCGCAATGTCTTATATCTTAATTGTCAATCCTAGTATCTTAGGCCTTAGTGGGATGCCAATAGAAGGGCTTATCACCGTCACGGCATTAGCAGCCTGTTTGGGTACCTTGTTGATGGCGGGTTTGACTAACTATCCCATCGCATTAGCCCCGGGCATGGGCTTAAACGCTTTTTTTGCATTTACGATTTGCCTAACGCGGGAAATTCCTTGGGAAGCTGCGTTAGGAATTGTATTTTACAACGGTATCTTATTTATGGGATTGACCCTGTCGGGCATTCGCAAAAAGATAGCAGACGCTATTCCTGCCTCACTCAAAATAGGCGTGCAATGCGGCATCGGTCTTTTTATTGCGTTTATAGGCTTAAAAAATGCAGGGTTGATTGTTGATAATTCAGCCACCTTTGTGACCTTAGGTGACTTGTCTAACCCCGCCGTGTTGCTAGCATTTTTAGGCATTATTTTTACGATTATATTAGTGGTAAAAAGGGTCACTGGCGCGATTCTTATCTCGATCGTCACACTGACCGTTATTGGCCTGTTTATTCCTACTGAAACGGGTTATTTGACCGCTACTCCTAGTGCTATTGTCGGCATGCCAGCGCCGATCGGTGATACATTTATGGCCATGGATTTGATGTATCCGATAAAGAACTTTGCGACGACGTGGGACCTTATTTTTGCGCTCATGTTTGTGAATATGTTTGATACTATTGGGACCTTAATTGGCGTCTCAAAACGCGCCAACTTAACGGATGCGCAAGGCAATCTGCCTAAAATGGGCCGTGCGATGACAGCCGATGCTGCCGCAAGCGTCGTCGGTGCTGGTTTGGGTACATCCCCGGTAACAAGCTATGTTGAATCAGCGGCGGGAGCAGCAGCCGGCGGCCGCACAGGACTCACCGCGGTGGTCGTTGCCATCTGTTTTTTGCTAGCGTTGTTTTTATCACCACTGATGGTGGTTATTCCAATAATGGCAACGACACCTGCATTGGTCATGGTCGGGATTTTTATGATGGACTCTATTCGCTCTTTAGAATTTGATGACACCGCGAGTGTCGCCACTGCGACGATAGCGCTAATGGCAATGCCACTCACATTTAGTATAAGTGAAGGTATCGCCTTAGGGTTTATTACCTACGTGGGCATCAAATTAGGTACCGGCGCCTATCGCAACGTCAGTCTCATTACCTATATTATGGCGGGGGTGTTTTTACTTCGCTACGTCCTAGATCTAAAATAACGGATTAAAACTTCGACATCAGTATAGCGCTTAGTAAAAATTCACTCAAAAATATTTGTATGGTCACCGACATGGCATAAAGGGTCATAGAACTCGAACTTAAATCACTCAATGTGTTAAGTTCGAGCTTGCCGTTATGAGAAACCTAACGTTTATCAACAATAAAATCGTGCAAGTATTCGCCCGACACCAGCTTAAAATTTTGCGGCGCTAGCGGCATTACATTATGTCCATCTTGAACTACCAATAGTCCTTTAGGATAGTCATCACCTAACGCAATGTTGGTCACTTCTAAACCGTCAGTTTCGGAGACAGCATCAATGCCAGCCTGCATATTACGGCCTATTTCAAACACGCCTAATAATTCATTGTTTGCATCTACACGATACACGGCAAAGCGATTGTTTCCCTGACTCGATACCACCAAAAAAGATTCGTTTTCCACTTTATAAATACCCATTCCTTCAATATCTGCTTGCACTGGATATTCGGCTTTTGCGATTAAGCTAGGCGCGCGTAGATTGTCATTCAGTGATCTTTGCCATACACCTTGGGATTCTTCTCCGTAAAACAGACGCCCATTCTCATCATCGACAATACAGCCCTCTGGCTGTGTTTGAGTGCTAAACGTGAACACTTTTGTTGCAGCAAGCTGTGCTGTGTTCGCCAAATTTAGCCTATAGCGGTTAAACGTGCCGCTCGTATCGTTAATGATGACGTCCACAACGTCATTTTGCTGAAACAAACAAATCCCATAAACATCGTCTAAGTTGGTTTTTATTTCACCTAAGTAGGTTGCCTCGCCGCTAGTGGGTAAAATTTCAAAAACCGTGATTGACTGGTGAGTTCGATTGCTGGCCACCGCAACATCTGAAATTCGTCCATCTACCATGACACCTTTGCGAATGTCGATATTGTTAATACGACCAACATCCACACTTTGTATTAGCTCGCCATTGAGTTTATATACATTAAGCCCGGACTTTTTGTCGGTGCCATAGACCAAGCTTTGTGCAGGGTTTTGGGTGTTGAGCCAAATCGCAGGATCGTCGGCAGCATCACCAAAACGCGCAACGGGTTGAGTTTCAGCCTTTGGTGAAAACTTAGCGATATTTGCGGACTGGTCTTTTGTTCTGTCTTTTGTATTATTGTCGTTTGCGACATGCTCCGCATCAAATCTAAGCATTGTCAACTCGTCGCTTACTTCGCTATAAGCATCCAGCAGTATTTGCTTGCTATTGCGGTGTTCAATCATCACTGCATTGATACTGTCTAAAGGAACGGTGGTGGTATATCTCAGTGTAACGATGTGTTTTTCGTTGTTGTCAGCGTCGTTGCGAGCAGGCCCATAAACCCAAACTTCATTCACATCAGCGCTTACCGCTGCCACATGCTTGTGATCAAGGGCACTGATACTTTCCACTTTTACATCTTTATCAAACGTGATTAAAGAACGTTCTAGTTGCCCTTCAGCCCGCGCATCGTATTGCCAAATACCAATCTGTTCTTCTACCAAAAATAGTGTTTCACTGACATCATCAATGGAGCAGTCTTTTATGTTTTCACCTACATTTAATTCGCGAACATTCACCATTTTAGCGGGATTATTTGTGTCACCAAGATCGATAATAACGTGCTTTGCCTGACCCAGCGCATTCACATAATAAAGCGTATGAGCCTCATCTACTTTGCCCAAACATAATGCTTCGGTGTCGGCGAGTGAGGGTTTATAAGTGAGTAAACTGAAGAATTTTTCGGCAACTGTATCAAAGGTAATCAAATGAATTGCCGAGGTTTCGTTATCAATCGCAGCAATTAAGATTTTGTTCTTTTGTGAGTCGGTAAATCGCCAATCTAAAGTGGCAATCTGCCCCTCAAGTCTGGTGTTTGCTGCCGTGCTTTGTGCGTCTTTTATCCACGTAATTCCCTCTTGATGATCAGCAACCAGCCAAGCTATGCTTTCGTTGAGTACGACAGGGTGCGCTTCGGTGCCCTTGGTATTAAAATGGCTAGTACTGGTTTTTGTCGTGTTAGGGTAGGCTGCTGCGCATACTTGCGACAATAAGCATAAGTTTAACAATATACTAAGTAAGCTTTGTTTTTTCAGAATATAGGAGTACGTCATGGATACCTCGTTGTTACGCATATTAGCCAACTTGCGTTTAGCTAATATGCGCGTTATCTAATGAAATTATGATGTGTGCAAGCTTGTTTCGGGCTTACCTTTTATCTAAGATACGATGTCTTTAAAGCTGCCAACGGAAACCAAACTCAAAGGTTGTGCCGTACTCTTCAAATTGCGCATTTCGGTTTCGTTTATCAAAATAGGCATAAAACGGTTCGTCGTTGACGTTCACAATGTTCAAGTACACGTTTACGTCATCGTTGATAAAGTACTTTCCTGAAAAATCGAGTTGCTGATGTGTATCTTCAAAGCGTAATAGTTCACCGTCGATTTCTTCAAAATTATCGCTTTTATAGGTCATAGTTAAACGCAGTGACCATTTGTTATCTTCGTAACCAACACTGACATTACCCGTTTGATCTGACTGATTGGGAAGCGTTGTTTCAAAACGCTCACCATCTAAAAAAGTGATTGCGTCACTGTCCGAAAAAGTCCCGTTAGCTGAAAATAGAAGCCCATTTTCAAACGTTTTTACCCAAGACAGTTCAAGGCCTGTTAGCGTTGCTTGTTCGCCATTAATGGGTTGGGTCACTTCTTCGAAGCCCTGCCAGTCGGAGCTGCCAGCTACATCTGCTAACACAATAAAATTGTCTATTTTTTTGTAAAACAAACCAGCAGATAGCACGCCTATATCGCCAGGGTAATACTCAATAGATAGGTCAAAATTGCTGGCCTCATAAGCCTCAAGCTCTGGGTTGCCAGCTTCGGCTTCACGCTCGGTCACAAACTCGCCATCATCTTCCTCAGTTGCACTTTCAATAATCTGAAAGGCGGCAGACTGTTCAAAGATAGGCCGAGAGATAGTCTGCGAAAATGCGCCTCTAACCATTACTTGATCTGACACAGAGTAGCGTGCGCTCATGCTAAATAAGAGATGGTCATAATCACGTTCAAGGTTAAGTGGTGTGGCGACTACCGCTTCAATATCGTTTTGCTCGTCTTCAATAAGTTCGACTCTAGTACCACTTGTGCCAAAGTCAGTCTGTTCGTATCGCAGCCCTGCAATAACTTGCAACTTATCCCAATCAAATTGACTCATTGCGTAGATGGCTAAAATGTCTTCTTTGTTGATATACGATGCGCCCCTAGACTCAATTTCAGAATCAAGTTTGGCTAATGCTAGCGTGCTTTGGGTGCGGTTGAAGTTTTCTCTTAGTGCGTTACGGTTAAAACCGGGTCCAAAATCACCTAATCCATAATCGAGTGTATTGCCCGCAAACACCAAGGGGTCGACATCATCAAAATCGCCATCAAAAATAGAAATATCAGCCCTTGCTTGTTTTTCTCTTTTACGATATTTGAAGCCTGACTTGATCATCGATAAGCCGTTGTCGTTGTTAAATAACCGTGTGAGATTACCTTGTATACTGGTTTCTTTGTCTTGTGCGCTGTTATTTTCGGCGCTAACTTCATCTAGCGCGTAGTTAGCAAAGTTATTAGCATCATCATTAAAGCTAATAGTGGGGACAATTTGCTGCAAATTAGCCATTACGCTTGGATTTTCGCTTGTAAAAATGTAGTAAAGTGCATTTGGCTCGTCTTCATCAGATTTTGAATAACCCAGTTGATAGTCGAATAACCATTGTTGGCGTTCGTGCTCACCACCAATGGAGACAGTCGCGATTGTTTGTGTTTCTTCTCTATCTTTTGATTCACGCTCAATTTCTGAATCTTCGCCATCAATGGCGAAAATATTCGATTGGCGAAACTCATCATCAGTAAACTTGCTGTAGAGTGTCCGCAAATAAAATTGGTCATTAAACGTAGGACGATAATCTAGGTTGACGGCCGCGCCCAAGCGCTCGCGGGTTATGTCATAATGTCGCTGTTCAACTTCATCTTCACCATTTGACTCAATATTGTCCGAACCAAAATCACGCTTTGAATATGATACAGCCGCCGCAATACCAAATTTATCATCCATTTGCCTAGTAAGGGTGACAGACGCTTTTGGTGCTGCTTCAGAGCGTAATTCGTTGTAGCCCAACTGCGCCGAAATAATCGTCGTATCTCGGGTTCGGTCAAACGCCCTTATGCTTTTAACATTGATTGCACCGCCCACTGAATCGGCGTCCATATCGGCAGAAATTGATTTGGAAACTTCTAGCGTTTGAATCAGTTCAGATGGAATAACGTCAAGGGCTACCGAACGCACGCCGGCTTCAGGCGATGGGATATTTAAGCCGTTAATCGTCACACTATTTAGGTTTGGATCAATACCGCGGATGCCAACAAAACGCCCTTCGCCTTGGTCTCTTTCGATGGATACTCCGGGCAAGCGCTGCAATGATTCTGCCGCGTTTTGGTCCGGAAAATCACCGATGCTATCGGCCGATACGATTGATACAATACCTTTGGCTGTTCGCTGCTGATTGATGGCGCTTGCTTTTCCGCTGCGTTGCCCGCGCACAACAACTTCCTCAAGTTCAGTAGTTTGCGGTGTTACTACAATGCTAGGTAAGATGTTCTCGCCTGCGTCAATGCTAATCTTTTGGTTAACGGGTTTAAAACCTAAATACGTTATCGTGAGTTCGTATTCACCAGTGGGTAAATTAGGAAAACGAAAGCTTCCGTCAGATTTGGACAATGACACCCGATCAAGAGATTTGATCTCAATTTTTGCGCCAGCAAATACTTTTTCGTTCGTTTTATCAATTAATTTGCCGTACAGACTTGCCGCTTCTTGCGCTGAAACGTTGACTTGAGTTAGCGCTAAACTCAGGGCTAACGCGATTTTACTTAGGGACTTACGCATATTCTTACCTTTTGAGTGCGTGGTGATCGGACACGCAAACCCTAAGAATTTTTTATGACAGAGCGGTGACAGAAATAATGCAGTTTAATGACGCCACCCCAGCGTATAGCGTAGTTGAACAAAATCTAGAATTAGTGAACCAATATTACCCCTTCAAAAGATCAGTAAACGCAAGGGCCGCATGCACAGTAGTGCGTTATTAGCCAAAGAAAGTCATGCCTTTGTAATATTAATGAGCCAATATTACCCTTGTCGCTTTGTTGCAGGATGCGGATGGTACAAAAACACAATAGAACTTGGACTCAAACGATGAAAGCAAAAATTTGGACGCAACACAAACAGCTTATTAGCGTGTGCACGCTATTAGTGTTGTCGGTTTTGGTGCTGTGTATAACCACAAGCGAATGGGTAACTTGGCAACAAATCGAAATGTCGGATGTGGTAGGCGAGGGCAGTATACTGGTGTTAACGCTGCTTTGGTCTGTTGCTGTATTAATGAGCCGGCCACCTGGAAGAGTCACCAGTTATCTAGTAATCGGTTTAAGCCTTTTTACGTGTTCTTCATTGATCGACCTATTTGATGAATTTACCGACCAAATAAGTACTTACTCATGGATCAGTCTAATCGAATCTATTCCTGCTGCAGTGGGTATGGTTGTGATGAGCTTGGCATTGTACTGGTGGCATCAAGAGCAATTAGCGTTGAATAAGCAGCTAAATAGACGCGAGCTAGACTACCGATGGCATAAAGAAATTGATCCTATTACCTTGCTGTATCATGCTAAGTACTTTATCGAACGTGCCAAAACACACATTTCAAATGACCGCTATACTTGTATTGCTGTTCTCGATTTAGTTAGTTTTTCTTCGATTAATCGACAGTTTGGGATGAAAGAGGGAGACCGTATGCTGCGGGAGGTTGGCCAAGTCATTGTGATGAACATTCGTAATACTGATTTAGCGTGCAGGTATGCCGGAGACCGGTTTGTTCTATTGATGCCTAACACTCAACTAGCAGAGGCTCATAAACTTGTCACACAAATAGAACTGAGCATCGAAAATATTGCATTTAAGCCCGATAATTGCCGAACGTCGGTATTCAACAAGCTACGCTGCATTGTGGGAGAATTACCCTCGCGTATTGATATTGAAGTGGCATTACAGCAATTAAATCAAGATTTAGACAGCCAAAGCGATCTTGTGGCCTAATGAATAGAGACTATTTCACCAACAAAGACAAACTATTGCCCACAAAGCAATTACCTTTAAGTCTTTTTGAGTTGGCAAAATCTCGCGGTGCGAGTGCACAAAAGCTACTGAGTGGCACTGGTATATTTGAGGACGATTTTGCATGTGATAGACGTGTGAGTGTGCATCAAATGCTTCGCCTTATACAAAACGCACAGCGCCTAAGTGAAGGTAACGACCTAGGTTTTCAATTTGGTCGAAGTCTTATTAGTAACATGCCAAAAGACCTTGAGAATGCACTACTAAGCGCTAAAAACTTTTATGAATGCCTAAATATATGCACCGTGTTAAAACCTCAGTTATTCCCCTTTATTTCTGGATATGCTTATAAAGCAAACGACAATGTGACATTGACACTTTTTGACCCTGTTGGTTTGCAAAAGCAACAAAGGTTTGTGCAAGAAGCAAGTTGCGCTGCCTTAGTCGGTCTAGCTCAACACTGCTTGGGGCGACGGCTTAAGTTTGCTTTCTCTCTACCGTATTCTCTGCCCAGTTATATTTATGAATACGAGGTCAACTTGGGCGCGCGTTTACAATTCTCTTCTTCATTGTTTATTATTCAAATGAGTAAAGCCGACGCTTTTGCCCCTTTTCCAAATAAGAACCTCAAAGTTAAGCATTACGCTATGCAACATTTGCTTAATTCTCGCACGTTCCGCAGTAGCTTAATTGAAAAAATCAGAATACTGCTGCGCAATAGCCCAAACGCCGGATTACCAGACGTTGCCAACTATTTCAGCATCAGTCCTGCGTCTTTAAAGCGTTTGCTTAAAGATCACAACATGTCGTTTCAAATGATCCATGATGACCTACGCCGCCAAGAAGCCCTTTATTATTTGCAGATCCAAAAATGGAAAAACGAAGCTACCGCTTCAAAAATGCACTTTACAGACCTTAATAATTTTAGAAAAGCGGTCAAGCGTTTGACAGGTATGACACCAAGCGAATTGCGCAGTTTTTAAAAATACTGACGAGGATGGTCTGTTTAAGCTGCAATATTTACGCTCTGTCATCGTGCATTTCCTCAGTGCTATGCACAATCCTTGCGCAACAAAAAATCCATAAAATACTTCTAAGTGATTAAAAACTCTTTTTTTCATCCAGCTAAAATTTGATAACCACATATTTATCAATAGTTTACTTCTATATTCTCTTTCCTGTCCAAACGGTCAATAAATTGGCACTCTTCATGCTGCTTGCTGAATGAAGTACTGACTAACATCGATGATATCGCTTGAGCCAATGAACCGCTTTTATCGCGGCACTGGACACATCAGCAAAAAATTTTTAATTCACTCTAGGAAGAGCAAAATGAACACACCAACCTTTCGCTTCAAACCCCTCGCACTGGCCGTTGCATTAACTCAGGTAGGGGCGTTGGGCATGACGACGGCGGCCAATGCGCAAACGACTCAGCAACAGAGCGTTTCTGCGGTAAGCGCTGCAAACAAAGCCGAAGAAAGGGCCATTGAGCAAATCATTGTTACCTCCGAAAAGCGCAGCGAAAGCCTACAAGACCTTTCACAAGCGGTAACTGCATTGACTGCTAAGGATTTGGACAACAAATATATTTCCTCTTTTGTTGATTTAAGTGCGATTGCTCCGGGGGTTACGGTAGCTAAAAATGAAGGTTTTAAAACAATTATTTCTATTCGCGGCGTAGGTAACGAAGCCAATCAAAATGCAACCGCAAACCCCTCAGTGTCATATCACATGGATGGCATCTATATCGCCTCACCTTATGCGCTGCAGACCGATTTTATCGATATTGAGCGTATTGAAGTATTGCGCGGACCGCAGGGAACCTTGTTTGGGCAAAACTCAACAGGCGGCGCAATTAACGTTATTAATACGCTGCCCAGTCTTGGCCAATTTGCGGGCAAAGCTGATGTCAGTCTTGGCACCGATAAACTTCGAAAAGTACGTGGGACGGTTAATGTACCCATCGGCGATGAGGTCGCAATGCGAACGTCATTTAGCCGCGTTAAGCAAGATGGTTACACTCAAAACGTCTATAACGGGCCCAGTGTGACGCAAGCTAATCAAACGTTTGTAGGTGAGGATATGGATAATATCGATAACTTATCTGTGCGCACTGATTGGTTATGGAATGCTAGCGATACCTTTAGTCTGAGGTTTTTGGCGCAGTACTTTTCCGGCGATTCTAACGGGGCGGGTATCAAAGGCATCGATGATCCAACGCCAGGTGCAAGAAACCTATCCCAAGATACTGAGTCATCTTATGAACTAGAATCTCAAATAGTTGGCTTAATTGCTGAATGGGATGCAGGTTTTGCGGTTGTAAAGTCACTGACTAGCTATCAAAAAGACGATATCACAGTGGTGCGTGACAATGACAGACATTCGTTCGTTACCAATCCGGAAATACAAATTAGTCAATTTGCGCCAGAAAATAATATCCAGACCACATTTACTCAAGAGCTAAATGTTATTTCTAACGAACCGTTGTTTGGCAAGTTAGATTGGATTGTTGGCGTATTCTATCTCGACACTGACATTGAAATCACGATAAGAGAGGAACTTGATGTCGGTCGAGACGGATTTCTTGATGGTTACGCCACGACCTTCCCAGAGGTGTTTGGTGGTGATAGAGGTTTTATTTCTGATTCAAACCCCGTACGTGAATCATTGTCTCTATACGGCCAAACGACTTACCCAATATCTGACGAAATTCGTTTAATTACGGGCCTTAGATATACCAATGATGAAGTTGAAAGCACGGTTTCAAACTTTTTTAGTCCAACCCCGTCATTTATCAATCCAAAAACAGAAGACCTCACCGGTCGTTTAGCACTAGAGTGGGACACCAGTGCAGATAGCATGACTTATGCCTCTTATACGCGCGGCTTAAAACCAGGTGGCAGCAACTTAACCTTTTCTGTGGGCGAAGATGCTTTGGTACGAGAGGCATTTGAAGACAAAACGATTGACGCGTTTGAAATTGGCTACAAAGCCGACTTGATGAATCAAAGAGTCAGGACAAACATTGCGGCTTTTTATTACGATTATACCAATTTACAATTCCAAGCCTCTGATTTTAATGAGTTTGGCAGCGGGGTTTCAAACATTCCCGAATCAGAAATCTACGGTGTGGAATTTGAAATGACCGCGTTGATAGGTGATCACTTCAGTCTCGATATGAAGCTCGCAGCAAGCGAATCTGAAGTCTCTGGTGATTATTTAGCATTGGATAATCGACTGTTGATAGAGGATGTATTTTTAGCAGACGGTGTAACGCCTGCCAAAGAGGAAATTCACGGTGCGGACCGCGATGTTGCCAGATTTTTACAGAATCTAAATGGAAATGAATTAGCAAAAACACCTAGCTTTACTGCTGATATAACGCTTGCATATGAGGATCAACTTCAAAGTGGCGCCTACGTATATGCGAGCGTGCAGTATACCTATCGCGGAGAATTTGAGCAGCGCGTTTTTAATAATCAAGAAGTAGACCCTGTCGATGCCTATGATTTACTCAATTTAACGGTGTCTTATGACGATCCTGAAGACGTATGGGGTGTAGACTTAATGGTTTACAACTTACTCGATGAAGATGCCATAAACTCGGCAATGACGGATGTATTTGGTGTCAACGAAACAGGCTTTCAGTATTTACCACCGCGTCAAGTAATGGCAAGGTTGAGATACCGTTTTTAATCAACACAGCCCAGTTGAATCGCTGGGCTTTTTCATAGCACTTACCGCTGAGTTTTAGGCGGAAAGTGTGCCAGCCAATGCTCGGCAATTTGTCGACGCGTGCAGACCCATACATCATCGTGCTGATTGACATAATCAATAAATCGCTCAAGTGCTTTTAACCGCGCCGGGCGACCTATTATTCTGCAGTGCAGTCCGATTGAAAGCATTTTGGGCGATGTGTGACCTTCTTCATAAAGCACATCAAATGCGTCTTTAAGATACTCATAAAAATCGTTTCCAGTATTGAAACCCTGTGGCGATGCGAACCGCATATCGTTTGTGTCTAGGGTGTAGGGCACCATCAACAAAGGTTTAGTGTAATGATAGTCATAATAAGGAAGGTCATCGGCATAAGAGTCCGCGCAATACATAATATCTTCGCGCTCGGCAACTAGCGCCAGTGTATTTGGGCTGGTTCGGCCGGTATACCATCCAGACGGTTTAGTGCCCGTCAAGGCTTGATGTAAGTTGATGGCTTGGTCCATCTGTTCGCGTTCTTGTTCGATGGGCATATCTTGAAAATGTATCCAGCGCATAGCGTGACTGGCAATTTCCCATCCACATTTTACCATTGCTTGGACGGCTTCAGGATGACGTTGCATTGCCATTGCCACCCCAAATACAGTAACGGGTAGTGAATGCTTGTTAAACAAACGATATAAACGCCAAAACCCAGCGCGACTGCCGTATTCATAGAGTGACTCCATGCTCATATGCCGGTCTTCAAATGCAGTCGCGCCGATTATCTCAGACAAAAAAGTCTCAGAGTGCTTATCGCCATGCAACACGCAGTTTTCGCCGCCTTCCTCATAATTGATCACAAACTGTAAAGCCAGCTTTGCTTTATTAGGCCATTTTGAATGTGGAGGGTTTTCACCGTAGCCCACGAGATCTCGTGGGTAAGTGTTGTCGTTGGTGTCATTGTCAATTGAATGCATACTACTCTTATCGTGGTTTTCCATATTAGAACGATTCCTTAAACGTGATGATTAACAAATGCAGCTGGCACGGATAAACCACAACCTTTCAAAATGATGTTCACGACAGTGGAGGTTGCTTCGGCGTATTCTTGTTTGCTCATCGACTTGCCTCGCAACTGCGTTATCTGAGAGGAAAAGTCTGCGTAATGCTGAGTACTGGACCAGATATGATAAAGCAGATACTCCGGATTGATGTAGGCTAACTTCTGCATCTGTATCCAGCCTTCGATCACCGCAATTCGGCCATCTACCCACTCTTTGTGTTGCTGCTTAAAGGAGTCATTCAAATTGTTTGCGCCGTTGATGATTTCGATAGCGAAGACTTTTGATGAGTAAGGATTTACTCTGGATATTTCCATTTTTTCAGCTATATAGTTAGCTAATGACTGCGCAGGACAATCATCTACTGTGACGTTGTCAAAGCTAGAGTTCCAAGTCGCCAAGATAGAGGTGACGACGTGTGAGTACAGTGCTTTTTTTGATTTGAAATAATACAGTACATTCGCTTTTGGCAGTTTTGCGGCGTCAGCAATTTTTTGAATGGATGCACCTTTAAATCCATCTTGTGCAAAGGCTTTGAGTGCTGCGGACATAATAAGCGACCGTCTGTTGAGACTGATGCTACTGTCTGTTTTTGCTTTCTCTTTTATTGACAAAAAATGTTCTCCGTAACAGGCATTAAAAATGCAAAAGGCAAACCAATAAGATGATAAGCTAAAAAAGCTGACCAATCGGTCTACTTTTTGCTTATAAAACCCTATATACTGCTCTAGCGAGCATAACTTTAGGCCAGTAAATACATATGATCCAGTTTTTATTAAACGAGCAATTAATTCAAATTGTCGATGAGCGCGCAGACCTAAGTCTATTAACATTTTTGCGCGAGCAAAAAGGTTTAACGGGCACCAAAGAAGGGTGCGCATCTGGCGACTGCGGTGCATGCACGGTCGTCAGCGCACAACTCAGTAAAACAGGCACTTCGCATGACACTGCTTCGCAAACACACTTATCCTATAAAGCAATTAATAGTTGCGTCACATTCTTATCGGCACTACACGGTAAGCAAATTATCACAGTTGAACATCTGACCAAAGATAAAACATTGCATCCAGTTCAAGCGGCAATGGTCGATGCCAACGCAACGCAATGTGGATTTTGTACACCAGGTTTTGTAATGTCAATATTTGCCTTGTATCAAACGCACAGCCGCGCGGTTGTTACTAATCAAACAGCCGCAAGCGGTGATAAAGCAACTAAGCCAGTCGATAGAACTCAAGTCATCAACGCCTTGTCTGGAAATTTATGTCGTTGTACCGGATATCAACCGATCATCAAAGCAGCGCTAGATGTTTGCAACCAACCCACCCCTGACCAAACGACACTAAGGGACAGCCAACAGTCCATAATCACGCGCTTGCAAGAGATTGCGGACAGCGCCCAAATTTCTTCGCAGCACTCGTTGTTACCATCGTCACGTGCGCAACTTGCTAATTGTGTACAAACCAATCCTGATGCACTTTTAGTGGCGGGTAGTACCGATTTAGCCCTGCTACATACCCAGCAATTAAAACCGCTACACACACTTATCAGCCTAAGCTACGTACCAGAACTAAATTCCATCAAGCTACTCGGTGATACCTTGAGTATCGGTGCGGCCTGTACTTTGAGCGAAATACAACCGCATTTGCTCAAGCACTTTCCAAGTTTAGAGGAGGTTTTAGAACGTTTTGCTAGTGTGCCTATTCGCAACCAAGCAACCCTAGGTGGCAACATTGCAAATGCTTCTCCAATTGGTGATATGCCCCCTGTACTGCTGGCATTAAACGCACGCATCGTGCTCGATAATGGTGAAACAAGCCGCACGATTGCACTTAAAGAGTTCTTTGTAGGCTACAAGCAAACGACCCTAACGCAGCATGAGTGGATTCAAAGTATACACATTCCGTTATTAACCAATGCACAAATTTTAAAAGTATACAAAATTTCCAAACGCATGGAGGATGACATTTCTGCGGTCTGTATGGCCTTGACTATGACAATTGCAGATGGAAAGGTAAGCGCGCTATGCACTGGATTTGGAGGCGTCGCCGCCACCCCTGTTCAATGTGCTGCGCTTGAGAACAAGATGGTAGGAAAGGACTGGCAGCAATACACTAACGTTGAGCTAGGTAAGCAGATCCTATCTGAGTGTTTTACACCGATTGATGATGTGCGCGCAAGTGCGGCTTACCGAAGTCAAATGCTAGAAAACCTGTGGCATCGTTTTTGGATAGAAACTACGCGCGAACAAAATCAGATAGCGACTAGGGTGCATACTCATGCGTAAACTAATTCAGCCCCTTCCAAATACCGGCAACCACACTAGCATCGGGAACAATAACAGCGCTGATAAAAATCGTGCTAGTAGCAAAAAACAGCCCCACGAGAGCGCTGTGCGACAAGTCAGTGGCAGTGCAAACTATGTTGATGATATCCCTGTTGCAGCGAATCTAAAACATGCGGCAGTGGGTATCAGCCATGTGGCGAGTGGTACGATTGTCGATTTGGACATCAGCGCTGTGTGGGCCAGCGACGGTGTTATTGATGTTATTACCGTTGGTGATGTGCCGGGACACATTGACATAGGGCCTGTGTTTAAAGGCGATCCTATACTGGCAAAAGATGAAATAAAGTTTCACGGCCAACCCCTCTTTGCAGTACTCGCGGGCAGCGTCGAACAAGCCAGAGTGGCTGCAAGCAAAGGCATTTTGACGGTCGCAGACGTGCCAGCAATATTGACCGTTACTGAGGCAAAAACACAGCAATCGTTTGTACGTCCATCACACACAATGGCAATGGGAAACGCTGACACTGCACTTTTACAAGCACGTCACGTAGTGCATGGCCAACTGAATATAGGCGGACAAGAACACCTTTACATTGAAGGCCAAGTGGCGATGGTGATCCCCGAAGAAGAAGATCGCATGTTGGTCTATTCTTCTAGTCAGCATCCCAGCGAAGTACAAAAATTGGTTGCTGAAGTCCTTGGCACTAAGTTAAACAAAATCACCGTCGATATGCGACGTATGGGTGGCGGCTTCGGCGGAAAAGAAACCCAAGCTGCACAGTGGGCTTGTCTTGCGGCAATATTTGCAATGCGTCAACGCTGCGCAGTCAAACTGCGTTTGCCAAGACAGCAAGACATGATCGTAACAGGCAAACGCCATCCATTTGAAAATAGCTACAGTGTTGGCTTTAATGAAAAAGGTGTGATCAGCGCGGCCAAGATTGAACTCAATGGTAACTGTGGTCATTCACCTGATCTATCTGATGCGATTGTTGATAGAGCCATGTTTCACGCCGACAACGGGTATTTTCTTGGGGAATGCGAAATCCAAGGGCATCGCTTAAAAACCCATCAAGTGTCGCATACTGCTTATCGCGGATTCGGAGGGCCTCAAGGCATGATAATGGCAGAGGCGATGTTAGATAGAGTCGCACGCGCCACTGGACAAGATCTGTTAAGCGTCAGAAAACAAAATTTATATGGCGTGCAGGGCGGCACAATGACACCCTACGGCATGGAAGTTGAACATAATTTGCTACCAGAAATAATCGAAAGCTTAGAAAAGAGCAGTGATTACTGGGCACGTCGTGAGGCCATTAGAGAATTCAACAGGCATAGTCCTATCATCAAAAAAGGTTTGGCACTGACGCCGGTCAAATTTGGCATCTCATTTACCGCAAAACATCTTAATCAGGCAGGCGCACTGGTACACATCTACACCGATGGTAGCATTCAAGCTAATCATGGTGGCACGGAAATGGGGCAGGGACTGCATACCAAAATTAGCCAAATAGTGGGGCGCGAGTTTGGGGTTGATACACAAGAGGTCGACATTACCTCAACACGCACTGATAAGGTGCCAAATACCTCACCTACGGCCGCTTCTAGCGGTACAGACCTAAACGGAAAAGCGGCACAAAACGCCTGCATCACAATAAAACAAAGACTCGCTGAATTCTATTCTAAGCAAGTCGATGGCGAGCTTGACGCTGTCTACTTCGCCAACAATCATATTTACTGCGGTAATCATTCATTGCCGTGGGCTGAGCTTATTCAACAGGCTTATATGTCGCGGGTTTCTCTATCTGCCAGTGGCTTTTACAAAACGCCTAAACTTGCGTATGACAGAGAGACTGGTAAAGGGCGTCCATTTTTCTATTTTGCTTATGGTGCATCGGTTTCAGAAGTTAGCATCGATCTGCTGACGGGTGAAAATAAAGTCGATAGAGTCGATATCTTACATGATGTGGGTACTAGCATTAATCCATCGATAGACATAGGGCAAATCGAAGGTGGCTTCATTCAAGGCATGGGTTGGCTAACGACTGAGGATTTGCGTTGGGACGATACAGGCAAGCTAATCAGTAACAACTTAGCGACCTACAAAATTCCTGCGATAGGTGACACGCCCAGTATATTTAATGTGCAACTTTTTGAACGCGCAAACGCCGAAGACAGCATCTATCACTCCAAAGCAGTTGGAGAGCCGCCGTTTATGTTGGCAATTTCGGTGTGGTGTGCCTTGAAAGATGCTATCGCGAGTTTGCAAGACTATAAGATCGATCCAGATCTGCACACACCGGCAACCCCAGAACGTATTATGCAGGCAATCAATGCCATGCAAGGAGAGACCTCATGCGAGTAAGCACGTGGCATCAAGCGTTGTCTCAATGCGAACAACAAGGCTGTGGCTATGTACTTATCACTTTAATTGCTAGTGCAGGGTCTGTTCCACGCGATGCTGGCACCAAGATGGTGGTTACTCACGACACCCAGTACGATACGATTGGAGGGGGTCATTTAGAGTTTTTGGTCGTTAATACAGCTAGAGAGCTATTGTTAACAGGCACTGCATGTCAAAAAGTAGTTTCTATGCCGTTGTCCAGCAAACTTGGGCAGTGCTGCGGTGGCGCAGTCAAAGTACTTTACGAAGTCATGGTCTGTCATCAACAACACCTTGCTATTTTTGGCGCAGGTCATGTTGCACAAGCGCTAGTACCTATACTAGCGCAGTTGCCTTTGCAAATCCGTTGGGTGGATAGCCGAGAAGAGTTTTTTGCTGACCCATTACCGAGCAATTGTTACCCCGGTGCAGCGCCTAATAAGACAGCGCCTAACACCACTGCGCATAACATCATGGCCCAGAGTGCGAATGCTGCAAGTGCATCAAATACATCAAACGCAGCGCAAATAGCAAGCGCCTATGAAAACGTTACTGCGGAAGTTAACGACGATCCGACAGAAGCGCTTTGTCATTTACCCAATCATTCTTGGGTAGTCATTTTAACCCACAATCACCAGCTTGATTACACATTGGTAGAGACTGCGTTGCAGCATCCTAAGCTAGATTTTATTGGCATGATTGGTTCGACAACCAAAGCCAAAAGATTCGTTACGCGCCTAGCACACAGGGGCTACAGCGATAAGCAAATTAAAAAAATGATCAGTCCGATAGGTGATTTACATGTTACTGGAAAACGGCCTATCGAAGTGGCTGTGTCCATCAGTGCGCAGCTAATCGGGTTGTTGAATCCGCGTAAACCCAGTGACACAACTAATCATGAAACGGTCAATATAAGCGGTGAAGCATAATGGCGGATGTTAACTCCCTAGCTCAACTGAATGCGCTGACGCCGGAGCAGGCCAACGATTGGTTCATGCAAACTTGCACGGCGACTAAGTGGTGCCAGCTCATGTCTTCATCAAGGCCATTTCATTCGATAGCTGACATAGAACAAACGGCTGGCAAGCATTGGCAAACGATGCAGCAAAGTGATTTCTTTGAAGCCTTTGACGGCCATCCAATGATTGGCGACTTGAGCACCTTGCGCGCTAAGTACGCTGGCACCAAAGGTCTCGCCAGTAATGAGCAATCTGGCGCGGCCGCCGCAGATGAAGGAACCTTGATTGCGCTGCAGCAAGGTAATCAAGATTATTTAGATAAACACGGTTTTATTTTTATTATCTGCGCAACGGGCCTCTCTGCTGCAACGATGCTGAATGAGCTTCTTAAACGCTTGCACAATCCGACCGCTGTCGAAATCATAATTGCTGCGCAAGAGCAGATGAAGATTACGCTTTTGCGTATCTACAAAACACTAATACATAAGGACACAAGGCATGAATAGTTTATCAAGTCATATTCTCGATACCACAAACGGTAAACCTGCCAGCGGCATGAAACTTACATTAACGTCACCTAATGGCAGCATTATTGATGCCAGCGCAAATGCTGACGGGCGATGCAATGAATGGGGCAGTAATGAGTTTGCGGCAGGCGTCTATTGCCTGCGTTTCCACTGCAAGGAGTATTTGCACAGTCAGCACGGCGCTAGCTTTTATCCGTTTGTTGATATCCATTTTGAGATGACAGAAAACGGCGGGCATTATCACGTGCCATTATTAATATCGCCATACGGCTTTAGCAGCTATAGGGGCAGTTAGTGAGTCAAATGTCGGTTTTGTACCGTGCTAATATTTTGCATTTTGATACAGCGACTTCGTTGCCTCATCAAGATGCAACCGTCATAAAGGACGGTGCTCTCGTGGTGCTGGGTGACCGCATCATAGACTTAGGTGACTATGCACAGGTTGCTAGTCGCAACAGTAATTACCAGATAAAAGACTATCGCGGCAAGTTGATTGTCCCCGGTCTAATTGACAGTCATCTGCATTTTCCACAAACAGAAATGATTGCCAAATATGGCGAGCAATTACTCGCCTGGTTAGACAATTATACCTTTCCGACTGAAAACAAATTTAATAATAAAGCGTATTGCGATTATATTGCCAAGCATTTCGTAGCCCAACTCATTAATAACGGCACCACAACTGCCTTTGCTTATGCGACAGTGCATCGACACTCGGTGGATGCTCTTTTTGAGCGCGCGAGTCATTATAATATGGCGATGATCACAGGAAAAATGTGTATGGACCGCCATTGCCCCGAAGATTTGCAAGATACGCCCGAGTCAGCGCAAAAGCAAAGCGCGGCTTTGATTGAAAAATGGCACAATAAAGGACGAAATCTTTATGCTTTAACGCCTCGATTTGCACCCACTAGCACCGAAAAGCAATTAGCCTTGTTGGGTGAGTTGGCGCTTGAACATCCCACTGTTTTTCTACAGACACATTTGTCCGAAAACCTTCACGAAATAGCGTGGGTAAAAAATCTGTTTTCTCAGCACACGCATTACTTAGATGTGTACGACCATTACAACATGGTGCATTCCCGCTCCCTGTTTGGGCATTGCCTGCACTTGCAGGACTGCGAGTGGCAACGCCTTGCTGAAGCCGGCTCAACAGCGGTTTTTTGCCCGACATCCAATTTATTTTTAGGCAGCGGCTTGTTCGCAATTGAAAAAGCCCACCAGCATAAAGTATCGGTTGCTTTAGCCACCGATGTTGGCGCAGGGACAGGGTTTAATATGCTCAAAACATATGGCGAAGCTTACAAAATCGGTCAGTTACAACAGCAACCACTTTGTGCGCTGACGGGACTATATATGATGACGCAAGGCCCCGCCGTTGCTTATGGTTTGGAACACCAAATAGGCAACTTAAACCCGCACACCTATGCAGACTTTGTGGTGTTAGATCCGTATTTTAACGCACTGAGTCAACTGCGTTTCCAAGGTGAACAGGCGGCTCAACTGACTACTCAACGTGCTACTCATGAACGTATTTTAGACGACGTTCAAGACATTATATTCGCCTTAAGTTTTATAGGTGACGACAGAGCAGTTCACGCTACCTATATTGCAGGAAAAGAGTGTAAGCAATTACTACAGGAGGAAAATTATGCCATGGTTTGAGTGGATATCTTTGTTAGTTAGGTGGTTTCACGTCATTGCGGGTATCGCTTGGATTGGTGCTTCATTTTATTTTATTTGGCTCGACAATAGTTTGCGCACGCCACCCGACTGGAAAAAAGAAAAAGGCATAAAAGGAGACTTGTGGGCGGTGCATGGCGGCGGGTTTTATGAAGTCGCTAAGTACACCTATGGGCCTGAAAAAATACCACCGACCTTGCATTGGTTCAAATGGGAAGCCTATACAACATGGCTAAGCGGTATGGCGCTGCTGGTATTGGTGTATTATTTTGGCGCATCTGCTTATCTCATTGACCCACGGGTGCAAGCTTTTACACCAGCGCAGGCAATTGCATACGGACTACTGTTTATATTTGTCGGATTAGGTTTATACGAAGCGGCTTGCCGAAGTAAATTGGGGCAGCACCCAAAAGTCTTTGCTGTATTCTTGGCGGCCTTGGTTGTGTTTGCTTGTTGGTTGTCTACTTATCTGTTCAGCGGCAGAGGCGCATACATTCACGTTGGCGCACTGATAGGGACGATTATGGTGGGTAATGTGTTTTTCAATATTATCCCCGCTCAGCGTAAAATGGTGGATGCTGTTACGCACAAAAAAGACATTGACCCCGCGTGGGGACTCGGTGCCAAATTGCGCTCTGTACACAACAATTATTTCACCTTACCGCTTTTATTTATCATGATCAGCAATCACTACCCGATGACGTATCAGCACGAACTAAATTGGTTGGTGCTGGTTATTATTATAGGCCTGTCGGCGTATGTGCGTCATTATTTCAATTTGAAACATCATCATATTAAAAAACCATCCATTCTAATTTTTGGTGCGCTGGGTATGGTGCTCTTGGCATTATGGGTCTCATGGCCTAAATCCCCAACTGCAAACGCATTAACAGATAGTGCAGATAAGGTCGCGCAGACGCAGGCTATCCAAATTGAAGGCTTGAGTGAAATAGACAAGCAAGTGCTACAAATTATCCAAGTACATTGTGTCAGTTGCCATGCAGCCGCGCCAAGCGACCCGATATTTAGAACTGCACCGCTTGGTTTAATGCTGGACACGTGGCAGCAAATAGAAATACACGCCGCCAAAATCGTCAACCGAACCTCTGTTACTAAAGACATGCCACTGATGAACAAAACCAATATTACCGAGCAAGAACGCCAACGCCTTCAGCAATGGCTAAACCAAAGATAAGTGTTGAAGGGGGCCGGTTACATCAAACGCGTAATGATTTAGTTTACACTTAGGCGATAGTGCTTATGAAAATGATTTGCAAAAAAAGTTAGACGCCAATGTCAGTCAACAATCTGGTTGGCTATTGTTCGTTGCTCGAGCAGTGTTATCAAAGTGATGGGCGTGGCAAGGTTGAAGAAGTATCTCAATGCCCAACGCGGTAGAAGTAACGATGATGCTTGGTGTATTTAATAGGCCAAATGCATGCCAAACACTATTTTTTATTGGTCCTGCTAGCCCTAACCACAACTTCACCATTGATTGTAATCGTCGAACCGTTGCTTAACACCAAGCACATGAAATCGTCGTTGCATCGAACAGACTGATGATTTTGCGAGACAATATCACTCTTTGCCTGTCGTCTTTTGGATCTCGCATTCTGCAAGACTATCAACAGGCCAACAAGCATGAATGTTAGTATTAGTAGGGCCAACGTTGTCACAAGTAAACTGGACATCCACAACTCCAATTGACGTACACTGCAGCGATAGTCTTTGTTTCATTATTTGACAATACTGTATCACTTAAAAACAGCATTAGTACAGACACAAAAAAACCGACCTTTAGTCAGTTAGTTGTTTACACAAAAAGTGTGGTACCAGAGGCCGGACTTGAATAAGGCTTGTAAGGTTTTGATATTATTGCGACTTGCTTTTTTATAGTTATTATAGTGTAATTAGTAGTGTTACGTTTTTAGTTTGCGCTGTTCATTCTGAAGTCATTTCTGATGAATCATTAATCTACGTTAAAGATAAAAAAATTTAAAATTTGCTTTGGTTGCTTTGTTTATTGTCTATGATCATCTTGCTACGTCTAGCATTTGGGCCACCAGCGCCATTTAAAAAAACAAAAAGAGGCTTTCCAACATGCATACGCAGCGTTATTTGCATGCGAACTACCCTTATAGGTATGTTACAGAATGACCCGCTTTTTTATATCTGGTTATGGGAGGATAATTAAACAACAACCTGTCGGTAAAATAATTTGTAACTAGAGAGGCCTCAAGGTGCGAATTACCCATGTAGAATTGAGTTTTTCTTAAGTACCTTTTACTATTCTCACGCATTAGAAAGACATAAATGTTGTTTGTAACTTCTATTATCGAGAAAATCTATATAGCATAACGAGACTCGAATCAGTGGCTTTTCACTAAAACGACGGTAGCTTTTGACTACTCAAATATTTTTATAAACAATTTAAAAAAGTTAAGAGCCTATGAAATTCAGGGAAGACATAAACGCGTTACGGGCGATCGCCGTTGTTGCGGTAGTAATATTTCACTTTGATCATTCTTGGTTGCCCGGCGGGTTCGCTGGGGTAGACGTATTTTTTGTTATATCGGGCTTTCTTATGACAATGATAATTGTCAAAGGCCTAGATCGAGAAACCTTCTCAATTTTAAGTTTCTATAGAGCAAGAGTGAGGCGGATTATACCTGCACTCGCTTTCCTTTGTTTTGTACTAATGGTGCTGGGTTACTTTTTGCTATCCCCGATTGATTATCTCAATCTAGGGAAACATACTGCAGCTAGCTTAACATTTACTTCCAACATTGTTTATTGGACTGAATCGAATTACTTTAATGCGTCTTCAATTGAAAAATGGCTTTTGCATACTTGGAGCCTATCGGTTGAGTGGCAGTTTTACATAATTTATCCCGTTGTTTTGGTATTATTAAATAAGTTTTTGAATTTAAAACAGCTCAAATTGTTACTTGTTGCAGGCACTGTCGCGGCGCTACTTTTTTCTATCTTTGTTACATTTAAGTCAAGCAGCACAGCCTATTTCCTATTGCCAACCAGAGCTTGGCAGATGCTTGCTGGTGGCTTAGTTTTTCTTTATCCAATCTCTTTCGGTAAAAAACTGAAAAATGTAGGTCTAATTCTAGGTTTACTTCTTATTCTAACTTCGTTTTTTGTATTTTCTCCCGCTACACCTTGGCCCGGCTATGCGTCATTATTGCCTATTCTCGGAGCCTGCTTAGTTTTGATTTCGAACAATGGCGAGTCGAAGTTGGTAGACAATAAGCTGAGTCATGTTATTGGAAAATGGTCCTATTCAATATACTTATGGCATTGGCCTATTGTTGTTGCAAGCTTTTACTTTCCTCTTGGTCAATACTGGTGGGCAGTGGGCATGCCGCTTTCTATACTCCTTGGTGCGTTAAGTTTTATGTTCATCGAGTCAAAAAGTCTCACAGATTATCGACTAAATAAAATGAAGTATCTTCTAAGGCCTCTGCCATCTGCAGCAGTTATTGCCAGCTTAGGCGCAGTAGTGTTTTTAACTAACGGTATAATTGATCGTTTAGCTGAGCCGCACAAAACGCTGGTGGCATCAGCAATTGCAGCACAGGATGATTGGCATTACCCCGAACATAATACAGTGATAAATTCTCTTAAAATTAGAAAAATAGCAGGCACAACAGATAAAAATATTTTAGTTATTGGGGCTAGTCACACCGAGCAAATTTACCCTTACGTAAAGAGTCTCGACAATCACTTTAATGTGTACTTTTTAACTCAGGGAGGGTGCTTTGTCACTCCGTCCATGAAAAATCCGAAATGGGCGTGTGATAATTTACAAAATTATCAAGACCTTTTTGAGACCGTGAAGTTCGAAAAAATCGTTACTTCATTTTATAGCTTTGAATCATATTTCTCAGAAAATGCCAGTGAAAGAGATATGGAGGTTACGACTCGAATAAATGAATATGACGCTTTCTTGAGTAACGTTAAATCTATGGCTAAAGACGTTTATGTAATTTCGGGAGAGCCAAAAGGAAATGAATTTGACCCTAAGGAATCTATCCGCAATGGGCTGAACGATTTTATTACGGAAAATGAAGCAAGAAGTAATTACGTAGTACAATCAGATGCTCTAAGTCGACTCACCCAGTTAGACGGAGTTACACTTATTGACCCCATAAAACACCTCTGTAACAACGGGATCTGCAAAACAAGAAATAGTACAGAAGGTTTTTTCTACAGAGACAAAAACCATATGCGCCCCTGGTACGCTATCAAAAATATGACTTATCTAGATGAAGTGTTTCTCAATTCAAAAGACTAACTACTTAACATAATTTTAGAGATTGTTTAAAGATCATGTGGCAACTGCTTTACTGTCACGAAACAACAATCAAGCTTGCAATTCTTATAGCTAGATCAATCATACGAAGAGATGGACCGCTATCACACGGTCTAAAACGAACCTAAAAAAAGTCTAAAAGTTGCGGAGGTAAAATAAAACCTAGGCAACGGTAATGGCATTTGTGATGCGTACACTTTTGCATAGCCCCTCCCTGTTGTTTTACCTTTACTTCTAAACGCATCTTGGCCTCGCATGTAAGCCAATAGACACAGTGTTTTCTTGATTTAAGTATTACCACATAGAAACAACAACCTAGTTTTTAAATTTCTTGCACTAGCTAAAAGGTGCGGTGCGTATTACTCACATTTCAGGTCGCCCTGGAGGACCCAAACTATCCATTTTGGTTCTGTCTATTGTTATAAATCTCTGATCTATGAAATTCAAGGTAATGTTTTTGTTTGTCGTTAAAGGAACCGTAATTCCCTGGTTCGATACTCCAAGCCTTGAGTAAATCGTCAGATAAACTGTTACCAATTATAAGTTCTCCAGTATCTTCAAAGCTGATGTGGCCTCTATCAAAGAGGTGATCAATATGTGGTGATAGTAACAAGCCGTTGTTTCCATCTAGTCTCTCAACATTATTGCTATTCTTCCAAGGCTTTATATTGAAGTGGCATAGTTAATTTGGCCACCTAACAAGAGATTGTTATGCTATCAGCATAGCAAGATTAGGTGCCGAAGATGAGCAAAAAAACAAGACGGACATTTAGTCCAGAATTCAGATTAG